>Ga0206124_10000557_pt1 | contig 29837 bp, 41 predicted proteins | sample Helgoland_Spring_3_FD_148671 | JGI IMG/M metagenome (GOLD analysis project Ga0206124, IMG submission 148671) | Pelagic subsurface seawater microbial communities from Kabeltonne, Helgoland, North Sea - Helgoland_Spring_Bloom_20160321_2 | ecosystem: Environmental > Aquatic > Marine > Epipelagic ... | reverse complement strand
ACCTATTAAGATACATATTAATTCAGGTGGTGGAAGTATAGTAAGTGGTATTGCTTCTATGGATACCATGTTAAGATGTAAAGTTGATGTGGAAACTTATGTTGATGGATTCTCTGCTAGTGCTGGAACATTTTTAAGTGTGGTCGGTAAGAGAAGGTTTATGAGTAGAAACTCTTATATGTTAATCCACCAATTAAGCAGTAACTTTTGGGGAACATATTCCAACTTTGATGATGAAAAGAAAAACTTAGATTTAATGATGAAAACAATAAAAGACATTTATAAACAATACACTAAATTACCTATGAAAAAACTTGATGAAATGCTAAAACACGATTTAATGTGGGATGCTCAAACTTGTTTAAAATATGGGATGATTGACGAGATAATATAATGGGACATGTATCACATAGTCAGTTTGTTTCTTATAGTGAATGTAACCTCAAGTGGAAACTTCGTTATATAGACAAGCTAGGAACTTTTACAGGCAATATACATACTCTTTTTGGAACTGCTATGCACACCGTGATACAAGAATATCTCACGGTGATGTATGGTACTTCTATCGTAGCTGCTGAAGCACTCGACCTAAATGGTATGTTAAAAACTGAAATGATGGGTGAGTTTAAACTTATAAAAGAAGGTCAAGAAACCTTACCTTGTAGTCAAGATGAGATGGTTGAGTTTTATCAAGATGGTTTGGCTATACTAGAACACTTCAGAAAACATCGTGGTAAGTATTTCATGAAGAAAAACTACGAGTTAGTTGGTATTGAGTTGCCTATAACTATAGAACTACAAGAGAACGTAGAGTTAAAAAGTTTTCTTGATGTTGTGATACGAAACAAGATATCAGGTAAGATAACTATTATTGACCTTAAAACTTCTACAAGAAGTTGGACAGATTACCATAAGAAGAACTTTTACAAGAAAGCTCAGTTATTACTTTACAAGCAATTTTATTCAGAAAAGTTTGATGTTCCATTGGATAAAATATCTGTGGAGTTCTTGATACTAAAAAGAAAGATAGCAAAGAAAAGTGACTTTCCTATCAGTAGGTTACAGAGATTTGAGCCTGCTAATGGTAAAGTTAGTGTAAATAAAACTATGAAAGCCTTTACAGAATTTCGTGAGGCTATCTATGATAAAAGTGGAAACCATAAAACAGATAGAAATTACAATGCTTCTCCTGGTAGTGCTTGTAAGTTCTGTGAGTTTGTAAAAACGGAGCATTGTGAATGGGGAAAGATACTTTAAGAGTAGCAATAGTCGGTAGTCGTAAGTATGAAAACCGAAGAAAGATAAAAGAGTTTATCTTTAAGTTAAAGAACGAAAAGGGTTCTGATACAATCATAGTTAGTGGTGGTTGTAAAACAGGTGCTGATTATTATGCTAAAAAGTATGCTTTAGAATTGGGATTAGAATACCAAGAGTTTCCACCTCAACATGAAAATTGGAATTTATATTGTCCAAAAGATAAAAAAGATTATAGTAAACCATATAGTGTAAAAAATTATTATGTTCGTAATAAGATAATAGCTGCTTATTCAGAGTATGTTGTTTCTTTTGTTCCAAGGGGGGTTGAGTCAAAAGGCTCTATGTCAACGATTAAATATGCTAATAAGTTTGGAAAAAAAACACTCGTTATAAATTAAACTATATATTTATATATACTAGTTATAGACAACGAGGAAATGGTTATGAAAAAAGATACTTTAACAAAGTTGACATCGGTAAAAATTCTTAAATCGTTATATGAAGATTTTAAGCTTAGAACGGTCAACTCATCAATGAATTTACAAAAATTAGTTAATCGCTCAGTTCATCAATATGTTCATGATAATGTTATACAAGAAAGCATAGAAAGTTATGATAAACTACATGCAAGTGGGAGTCAGTTTTAATGATTAACATGAGAGAAGATTTAATAAATGCAAGTAAATTACATTTTAGAGCTCATATTGAAAAACATCGTATCAACGTAGAAACTCTTTTAGAAAAAGGAGTTGGTGTTGCTGAACATCCTGATATTATGGATACGATAGAAAAAGAGCTAGGAATCATAGCTGAATATGACGATAAATTAAACATATTAAACAAATATTTTGACGATAGTAATACTAACAAAGAGGTTTTAAATGGCTAAGAAAAAGATTTTATTAATGTCCGATGATTTGAGGATGCATAGTGGAGTAGCTACCGTATCTAAAGACATCGTATTCGAGACATTACACCAATATGATTGGGTTCAGATGGGTGGAGCTATCAAACATCCTGAAGCTGGAAAAGTTATAGACATGTCAGAATATCTCCAAAAGGATTTTGGTATAAAAGATGGCTACTTGAGAATATATCCAGTTGATGGTTATGGTAACGAAGATTTACTTAGAGATGTTATTGCTATGGAAAAACCAGATGCTATACTTCACTATACAGATCCAAGATTTTGGATTTGGTTTTATAACATGGAAGCAGAAATCCGTAGAGATATTCCTATCTTTTATTACAACATATGGGATGACTTACCAGATCCACAATACAATACAAACTACTACAAGAGTTCAGATTTGTTGATGGGTATATCAAAACAAACTTATGGAATCAATAAAAGATTATTACCTGATTATGAAGATTGGCAAATAACTTATGTGCCTCATGGTATATCAGAAAGAAGATTTAATAAGATAGAAGATGATAATGTTTCTTTAATTGATTTTGATTCTAAACACGGTATCGCTAACAAGAAATTTAAGATACTTTATAGTAACAGAAACATCAGAAGAAAACAACCTGGTGATGTTTTATTGGCATACAAATACTTTATGGATGGTTTAACACCTGAACAAAGAGAAGAGTGTGTATTGGTATTTCATTGTTCACCAGTTGATGATAACGGAACAGATTTACCAAGAGTTCATAAACACTTATGTCCTGAATATGATGTTTGTTTTACATATGAAACAGATGGACGACCATTTAATGATAATGACATGAATCTACTATTTAACTCTGCTGATGTTTATATTAACTTGGCTAGTAATGAGGGATTTGGATTAGGTAGTGCTGAAGCTCTTACCGTTGGAACGCCAATCATAGTAAATGTTACAGGTGGATTACAAGACCAATGTGGTTTCAAGAAAGATGGTAAGTTTTTAACACCTGAAGATTATGTCGAGTTAGGTTCTAATCATAAAGGAACTCATACTGAACATGGTGAGTGGGTATTTCCTGTTTATCCAACTAATCGTTCACTTCAAGGTTCACCGATGACACCTTATATCTTTGATGATAGATGTCAGCCAGAAGATGCTGCTATTCAGTTAAAAAAACTATACGACTTAGGTAGAGAAGAAAGAAAAAGACTTGGTTCATTGGGAACTGAATTTTGTAAAGAAAATCTAATGACATCAAAAGCTATGGGACAAGAGTTTATTAGTTCTATGGATGGAGCATTTGATAATTGGAAACCAAAACCAAAATACACGATGGAGGCAGTATGAAACGCTCAGTAGTTATGATTGCACCTTTTAATACTCGTAGTGGGTATGGTGACCATGCTCGTTCAATCTATTATTCTATTATGGATAGAGAAGATTTAGACATTAAATGTTTAGATGTTAAGTGGGGTTCAACACCTAGAAATCACTTACGACCTGAAGTAAAAAGACATCAAAAGTTGTTAAGTACTTTTATAACACAAGATCAAATACAAGGTCAACCTGATATTGTTATTGATATTAGAATACCTAATGAGTTTGTAAATGGTGGTAAGATAAATATTGGTATAACTGCTGGTGTAGAAACAGATGTGGTATCACCTCAATTTTTAGAAGGCATGAACAAGATGAACCTTAATATAGTCCCATCTAAGTTTACAGCAAACACATTTAATAAATGTACATTTGATAAGATGCAAGATGCTCCTAATGGGCAAAAGCAAAAAGTCGGTGAGATAAAAAATGAAAAGCCTATCAAGGTTTTATTTGAAGGTGTAGATACAGATGTTTATTTTCCAAAAGAAAAACATCAGTTAGAAAAGAAACTTTATGAAGAGTTAGATGAACTTATCAAAGAAGAGTTTGCTTATCTTCATGTTGGACAATGGGGACAACAAGGTTTTGGAGAAGATAGAAAAAACATTGGTGTTATGATTAAGTCTTTCTTAAAAGCTTTTGCTAATATTCCTAATGCTCCAGCACTTGTTCTTAAAACTAATGGTGCTAACTTTAGTATTCTTGATAAAGCTAATATAAAGAAAAGAATACAAGAAGTTAAAGATATGTTTAAGGGAGTAGAGTTACCAAATATTTATTTAATACATGGTGATTTTACTATCGAAGAAATGTCAACACTTTACAACCATCCAAAGATTGCTGCTTTTATTACTTGTACTCATGGTGAAGGTTTTGGACGACCAATGTTAGAAGCTAGTTGTTGCGACCTACCTGTTATTGCTAGTAAGTGGAGTGGTCACCTTGACTTTCTTACAGATTCAGAATCTATGTTGATTAATGGGTTTATTAAACCAGTTCCTAAATCAGTTCTATGGGATCCTATTATTATAGAACCATCTAAATGGTTTGATGTAAAGGGGGCAGATGTAGTTAGAAAGATTAGAACTTTTCATAAGAAAAGAAAACTAATACAAAAGAAAGCTACTCGTTTGGGTAAGAAAAATAGAAGAGAGTTTTCATTAGAAGCTATGGCAAAAGAGTTTAATAAGATTATAGATAATGTATTAAATTCAGTTCCAAAACCTGTTAGTTTAAAACTACCTAAACTTAAAAAAGTTGGGGGTGAGTCTTCACAACCAACAAAAATAAAACTACCTAAACTAAAGAAGGTAACATAATGGATGATATGATACTAAAGGTAAAATGTCCAAATAACACGAAAGAGTGTACTGTTGCTGGTGGTGAGATAATGGAATCAATGGTTTTATTAGGTGATGAAGAACAGAATATGCAGTGCTTAGCCTGTGGTTATGCTTCTAATAAAACTATGAAAACTCACATAAAACCATTTCCTAAAGACTTTAAAGAAGTATGTACTGAAACAAGTAATGGTAGATATTGGGCGCCATCCGTATTCACAACAGAAAACTATATGGTTGTTCCAGTAGTTGATGGTGAGTTAAAGTGGAGAGTTTACGCTCAAGCAGATCCTGCTACAGAAGTAGTAATGCCTACATTTTCGGATGCTTTTAAAATGGTAGAAAAATTGGAGAATCTCATTGGCGAGCAGATACAACAACAAACGAATAGTTAAATCTTTTCAAACAATAGGTCAAGGTAGATTATTACCTGGTATGATAATTACATTTAATTACTCAGAACCAGGTGTTATGGATCCTAGACCTATTCTACTTTATCTAAATACAGATAAGAAAAGTAAAAACATAGAAGGTTTAAATATAAACTATCTTAATCCAACTAAGTTAAAAAAGTTATTTAGTGTTGCTGACTTTAAAAAAACAGAAACAGATGAGGTAGAAAACTTAATCGGTTTAAAAGAATCTTATTATAGATTACAGATTGCTAATCCTAAGAAAAGAAGTGCTATGACACCTAAAAGATTTTATAGTGATATTATATCATCTGATAAATATTTTAAAGAATCATACAGGTCATATAAACTTACCAAATTAACATCCTTAAAGGTTACACAAATAAATACACAATTTATCACTTGACTTTATCAATATTTTATAGTAAATTATATCAATGAAAATTAGTTATTCTATATTAACCCACAACGAAACTACTACTCTTGAAAAGCTACTAAAGTTTTTAATCAAGTATAAACAACCACAAGATGAGATAGTTATTCTTGATGATTATTCAGACAATGAAAAAACAAAAGCTATTTTAGATTTTTATGTATCTACTGAAAACATAGTCTTTGAGCAAAGAAATCTGTTGGAAGATTTTGCTTCACAAAAAAACTATCTAAAGAAAATGTGTAGTGGTGATTATAGTTTTAACTTGGACGCTGATGAGATGATTTCATCTTGGTTTATGGCAGACATCCACGAGATACTTGAAGGTAATCCGGTTGACTTAATTTTCTTACCAAGAGTAAATACCGTAAAGGGAATAACAGAAGAACATTGTAGAATGTATGGGTATACAATAAACGAAAGAGGTTGGATAAATTATCCTGATTGGCAAGGTCGTATCTTTCGTAACCGACCAAACATTCGTTGGGAAAAACCAGTTCATGAACAACTAACAGGTTTTCAAACTTATGCTCATCTACCAACGGAACATAAATATTCTATCATCCATACAAAGACAATAGAAAGACAAGTAGAACAGAATAAGTTTTATAATGAAGAGATAAGTGGGATAAAAAAATGAAAATATTAGTTGCTGGTGGTGTTGGATTTGTAGGTACTAACTTAATAAAAAGATTATTAAAAGATGGACATGAAGTATCATCGGTAGATAACTATTCTACTGGATTTAAAGAAAATCATCAAGATGGTTGTACATATTATGAACATGATTTGTCAAGTAAACATACACTTGGAATATATGTAGACCACGAAACTTATCCATCTTGGAGAGATAATGAATTTGATTTAATATTTAATGTTGCTGCTTTAGCTAGGATACAACCATCATTATCAGATCCAGTTAAGGCTATTAGTAATAACTTTAATAGCGCTCTTCATGTATTAGAATGGGCTAGAGAAAACAACACACCTGTAACATTTTCTGGTTCAAGTACACTACATCACGGTTTGTGGGGTAGCCCATATGCTTGGTCAAAATATGCTGGTGAGCAACTATGTGAATTATATAATAAAGTTTATGACTTACCAACTGCTATATGTAGATTTTACAATGTATATGGTGACCATCAGTTAGAAGAAGGAGCATATGCTACAGTTATTGGTATTTTTGAGAAACAATATCGCGAGGGTAAATCATTAACTGTTACCGGTGATGGGGAACAAAGACGAGACTTTACACATATAGATGATATTGTCGATGGATTAGTTCGATGTGGTCTTAATTTATTAACTGATACTAAAGTATCCAATGGACAAGCTTATGAATTAGGTAGAGGTTTGAATTTCTCTATTAACGAAATAGCTAAAATGTTTGATGGTGCAGAGGTTGAATATATTACAGCAAGAAAAGGTGAATATCCATTTACTTTAGCTGATTATACAAAGGCAAAAGAGGAACTAGGATGGACACCTAGTTTAAATATTAAAGATTACATAAAAGGAGTTATCAGTTGAAGGTAGCACTATTTTGGGATTCTGCGATTAATATAGATTCTTATTATGTTAAAAACGGAGAAGCTTTCAGTTATTGGACAGATAAGCCATATAGTTTTCATCACTCTATGTCATCAAAATGTTTTCCCGTAATTCATAATTATCAATGGTTTGGTGAGGGGAGTAGTTTTTTAAATTTAAGTGAATGGGTTGATAGGGGGATTGATTTTCCTGAATTAGATGTTGATTTGATATTTTATGCTTGTGAAAGACAAGGATTAGATAATCATTGTTGGGATGATTATAGCGTAGAGAGGATAAAAAAAAGATACCCTAATGCTAGAGTTATTGGTTCTTTAAAAGAAGTTAATGTTAGGGAACATAGAGTTCAAAATAGATTTAAATTTTTAAAATCATGTGATGACTTACATGCTGAATGTCCTAGAAATGAAGAAACAATGAGAGTTTTTGGTCCAATAGAAAAATATACTGGTATGAAAATTAAATTCTTTAAACAACCACAGAATATTGATTATTACTATGAGAATTTTTATTCTAATGAAAAAATCAATGGTATATATGCTTACATTCCAAATCCATTACATCGTAGAGGTAGAACTTATGAGTTTGCTAATTATATAGGGGATAAGTATAATTTACCTGTAAAAACTAAACCACTAAAAGATGGTCAGGACTTTGCTCATTTAGGTCATAAAGAATTTATAGATTTGTGGAGTCCTTACCTGTACCATTTTAATTTAGATCCTACTACAATACATCCTGGTACACAAGTTGTACAAGTTGCTATGGTCGGTTCAATTAATATAGGTGGATTAAATCACCACCATCATATATATTATCCAGAAACTGCTACTATTGATGAGGATATTTTAGAAAAAAGAATAGTTGAATATATAAATAATCCTAAAAAAAGATTTGAAGTTATACAGAATGCTTGGGGAAAAGTCAATGAGTTAAATAGTTTTAACTCAGTATATAACGAAATACAAAAACATTGGGGAACATTATAATGGATGTTTTATTCATAAATCCAGGTAGCGCTAAAGATGTTTATCAAGGATTATCAACTGATTATTCTGGTATAGGAACACCATATTGGTTATTACTACTCTCACAATCTTGTAGATCACAAGGATATGAAGTTGGTGTTTTGGATGTATTAGCAGAAAAACTTTTATTAGACGATGCTATAACAAGAATCAAAGACCTCAATCCTAGACTTATCACATTTTGTGTTTATGGTGAAAATGTAAATTCAGGTACTACTCAGATGAGTGGTGCTGTTAGATTAGCTGATTTGCTAAAAGAGTGTGGAGTTGAGATACCAATATCATTCGTAGGCTCACATGTTCAAGCATTACCTTACAAAGTATTAGATGAAGAGCCAAACATTGATATTATATTTACTAATGAAGGTGTATATTCTCTTTGGAATATTTTAAAATTAGATGATTTGACGGATATAGATAAATTAAAGACTATAAAGGGTATCGGTTTTATTAAAGATGATAAACCATTTTTAACTAAACCTGAAAAGATAGTTCCACAAGAAAGAATGGATATTGATTTACCAGGTTATGCTTGGGATTTATTACCTTATGATAAAAAACCATTTGATTTGTATCGCTCACCAATGTGGCATGGAGAATATGACCACGATAAAAGAACACCTTATGCTGCTTTATACACTTCATTAGGTTGTTTATTTCAATGTGAGTTTTGTATGATTAACATCCTCAACCGAGATGATTTGGATGAAGTGGGTGTTGCTGGTAATTATAATAAAATGAGATTTTGGTCACCTGAATTTATAATTAAAGAGTTTGATAAGCTAGTTGAGATGGGTGTTGAGACTATCAGAATTGCTGATGAAATGTTTTTACTGAATCCAAAATACTATGTACCATTGACAGAAATGTTATCAAAAAGACCATATGCTGATAGATTAAGAATGTGGGCTTATTCAAGAGTTGATACCATAAGAAGACCTGGCGTATTAAAATTATTAAGAAAAGCTGGTATTAAATGGTTATGTCTTGGGATAGAAAGTGCTGATAAAAATGTTAGGTTAGAGGTTTCTAAAGGTAAATTTGAAGATGTTAATATTGTAGATGTGGTCAATCAGATTCACGATGCTGATATAGGTATAATAGCAAACTATATGTTTGGATTACCAGGAGACACTCACGAAACAATGCAGAAAACTTTAGATTTGAGTTTGGAACTAAACACAATAGCTTGGAATGCTTATGCTGCTATGCCTTTACCTGGTAGTCAGTTGTATAAAAATGCTGTTGATGCTGGTATTGATTTACCAGAAGATTATGCTGGATATTCTTTTCATGCTTATACTACAAAACCATTACCTACTGAAGATTTGACACCCGAAGAAATATTAAGATTTAGGGACAAGGCTTATTTAGTTTATCACAACGATAAAAAGTTTTTAGAAAAGGTTAAAAATACTTATGGTGATATAGCTGTTGATAATATAATTAAAAACACTAAAGTTAAATTAAAAAGAAAAATTTTAGGAGATTAAAGTGACTTTACCAAAAAACTTTGTTAAACAGACTTATGATAGACCAAATCAAAAGGGATATGCTACTGCGGATACTTATTTTTTAGAAAGAGTTCTTGAAATAATAGATGAGTATAAAATAAATAGAATAGTAGAATGTGGAACTTTTGAGGGTAGGTCAACTACCGAATTGTCTTTTTTAGTTGATGAGATAATAGGTATAGAAATTAAAGAGGAGTATGTTAGAAAAACTATCGATAGATTAACGGATAATTCAAGAAGTAATTTTGAAATTATTAATGGCAGTTCACCTCAAGTTTTATCCGAACTAACAGCAACATTAGATTTTAGTAATACAATTTTCTTTTTAGATGCTCATGTTAGTGCTGCTGGTGTAGGTGGTGTAGCAGATTCATATTGGCCAATTAATGATGAAATAAAAGTTATTCCTAAAAATAAAGGTATAATTATGGTTCATGATATATATGTTCCTGGATGGGGTGATTTGGGTATACACGATTCTAATAGGTTAGGTTATGATACATATGTAGTTAATGGTGTAAAACAAAGATTTGATTATGAGTTCATCAAAGATTCTTTGACAGATTGGAGTCCAATACATAGAATAGAATATAATAGAGGTGATAAATCTTCTGGTGATTCTAGGGGTATTGGAATTATTTTTAACAATTAATAGTAGGAGATAGAAATGTCTAATGATATATTAAAAAACAAAGCAAAATCAGTTAGGAAAACTGTTTTTGAATTTAAAACTAGAGATGGTATAGGACATTTACATAGTTCATTATCACCTGTAGATGTTTTGGTTTCATTATTTTATGATGACGAAACCATTTTTAACCATAATGAAGATATTGTAATTTTTGGTAAGGCTCATGGCTCACCATCGATATATCCAATTTTAGCAGATTTAGATTATTTTCCAAAAGACGAATTAGAAAAATATTGTAGACCTGGTGGTATTTTAAGATTACATTCAGATTGGACAATACCTGGTTGTCATTTTGTAGGTGGTTCATTGGGTAATGGTATAGGATATGCTTCAGGTTTAGCTCATGGTAATAGAGATAAAAACATTTACTTGATAATGGGTGACGCTGAATTATATGAAGGATCTGTTTGGGAAAGTTTAATGTATATTTCACATCATAACTTGACCAATCTTAGAATAATTGTGGATAGAAATGGACTAGGTACTATTGGTGAAACAGAGAAAATGTTAAAATTAGAACCTTTAAAAGATAAGTTTAAATCATTTATCGATGATGTAGTTGAAATAGATGGGCATGACTATGATAGTTTAAGAGATGTATTTTCAAAACAAAACCCACAGGTTATTATTGCTAAAACTACAAAGGGTAAGGGTGTAAGTTATATGGAAGGAAAGTGGCAATATCACACGATTGTTCCATCAAGTCAAGAAGATATTAAAACAGGTTTAGAGGAATTATCATGACACAAAGAGATACTTTTATAGATGAGCTATTTAAGATAGCTAAAAAAGACAAAGATGTGATATTAATTAGTGTTGATATGGGAGCATCTGCGTTAGACCAATGGAGAGAAGAATTACCAGAACAATTTATATGGACTGGTATATCAGAACAACATAGTATTAACTTGGCTGCTGGGCTTTCTGCTAGTGGTAAAAAAGTTTATGTGTATTTTATGGCTGCATGGTCAGCAAGATGTTTTGAACAAATAAGATACTCATGCTCTATGGCTAATAATCCAATTACAATATTATCTAATGGTGTTGCTTTAGGTTATGCTCCAGCAGGACCTGCTCATGAAACTAATGAGGATATTGCTTATATGAGGTCTTTACTGAATGTAGAAATACATTGTCCTCGTAACATACCTAAAACAAAAGAACTTGTAAAGTTATCATATAAAGAACCTAAACTAAGATATATTCGTTTAGAAAGAAAGTATGATGTTAGGTTTAATGATGGTGACACCGGTAACTTAAATAGTGGTATTGAAATGATTAAACCAGGACTATTTAACAACCCTAAAAGAAAAGACCGTCCAAAAGTAGCAATAGTTTCTTACGGATATATGTTGGGTAGATGTGATGATGTTTGGAGAAAAATGATAGATAATGACATAGAATCATGTTTGTTTGATATGTACCAATTAAAACCAAATCCAATAACAGATGGAATATTTAATAATTTCACACATATAGTATCTGTAGAAGAACAGACATTATCTGGTGGATTTGGTTCTATTGTATTAGAAGGGTTGTCTAATATTAAAGTTAAGAAAGATGTTCTTAGACTTGGTTTACCAGAAAGATATATTTTTGAAAATGGAGATAGAGATTATCATTTAGATAATAATGGATTATCTATTGATTCCATATATGATAAAATAGTTGAGTTTATTGGTGAGTAATATACTAATAACAGGCGGTACAGGTTTTGTATAAAGTCATATGATTGATTACATATTAAAATATACCATAAAACCAAACCAAAAAATATATTGCACAAAGCGATGGATGGAAGATACTAGAAATCTTGACCATGTTAGGCTTAAAGATAGACTTGAATTTATTGATTGTGATTTACTTGATGCCCATAGTATAAGAAGAGCAGTAGAGATATCTAAACCAGAAAAGGTTTTTCACTTTGCTGCTCAGAGTTTTCCTGAAGTTAGTTTTAAAACACCAGTTATAACACTACAGACAAATACAGTTGGTACTACACATTTATTAGAAGCAATAAAAGAATCGAATTATGATCCTGTTATTGTTAGTGTTTCAACAAGTGAAGTTTATGGTATGCCAGAGAAAGATGAAGTTCCTATAAAAGAAATCAATCCAATCAGAGCTGCGAATCCATATTCAATATCAAAAGTTGGTCATGATTTAATGTCTCAATATTATCACAAGGCATTCGGTATGAAAATTATCATAACTCGTATGTTTAGTCATGAGGGTACTCGTAGGGGTAAGGAGTTTGCTTTATCTTCTTTTGCTTATCAAGTGGTGTTGAATGAAAAAGGTCAAGGTGATGGTTTTATCAGACATGGTAATTTAGAATCTACAAGAACTTATGCTCACATAGATGATGCTATAAGTGCTTATTGGTTATGTTCTAACAGTAAGAAGTTTGGAGAGGTTTATAATATTGGTGGAAGCGAGACCTGTACTGTTGGCGATGCTTTAGATAAGTTAATTAGTATGTCTACTAAAGAGGGTTTACAAAAGAAGTTAGATGAGGATAGGGTAAGACCAACTGATATTACATTACAAATACCAGATACAACAAAGTTTAAAAATGAGTTTGGTTGGACTCCTAAGAAAAACTTAACTAATGTATGTGAAGATTTATTAAATTATTGGAGAGAAATATTATGATAAAAGATGTACAAGAGTTTCAGCCTGATAAACACGAGGACTTTCGTGGTGATATTTATACTACTTGGAACTCTGATAATTATCCAAATTTTAATTGGAGACTTGATAAGTTTGCTCACTCGACAAAAAATGTTTTAAGGGGATTACACGGTGATTTTAGCACATGGAAACTTATAAGTTGTGTTCAAGGAAAATTGTATTATGTTTTAGCTGATAACCGTAAAGACTCACCGACTTATAAAAAATGGAACTGGTGGATATTGAGTGGTGAAAATAGAAAACAAATATTAACACCACCTGGATGTGGTGGTTCATATTTTGTATTAAGTGATGAATGTACATTTCATTATAAATTAGCATTTGATGGTGATTATAATGATGTCGATAAACAATTTGTAATCAAGTGGGATGATCCTGAATGGGAGATAGAATGGCCACATAATAATCCAATATTGTTTTCAAGGGATAGATAATGGAAAGAAAATATTTACCAACAATAGCTGAACTAATAGATAGACTTTCTATTATTCAGTTAAAAGAGGTCTTTATAACAGAACATAAAGATGAGTATGCTGAAGAAATATCAGATATAGTTCACGACTTATCTGAGTTGGGACTAGATGGTAAAATGATAAGGGCTATTGTAGTATTAGCTCAAATGAATCTACATATATGGCATAATGAAACAAAGTATAGAGCTGGTGAAGGTGATGGTAATCTTGGATTAACTCATGGATTAAATGGTATAAGAAATACTGCTAAAAACATTATACAAGATTCATTAGATGATGTTGGTAGAAAGGACTATAAGATAGATTGTATAGCTGCTGAATTTAAAGATTGGGAGGTTAGTTGGTGATGAAGATATTAGTTGTAGGAGACAGTTGTAAGGATATATTTAGGTATGGTAGCATAACTAGATTAACTCCTGAAGCACCCGTTCCTGTTTTTAATCCTAAAAGAGAGACTTCTAATGATGGTATGGCTAAAAATGTATCAAAAAATATTGAGTCATTAGAATCTACGGTATATACAATTACTAATAAAAATAGTATAAAAAAAATAAGATATGTGGATAAAAAATCTAATCAATTAGTTTTGAGAGTTGATGAGCATGATTATTGTAAGCGAATAGACAAAGACATACTTTCTAAAATAAAAGATAACAAATGTTCTATTAATATGATAGGAGAAGTTAGTGTTGATGCTATCATCGTATCAGATTATTGTAAAGGGTTTTTAGAAAGTGATGATATTAAATGGATTTGTGATAATAATAAAAATGTATTTGTAGATACCAAAAAGAAACTTAGCAGTTGGATAGATAATGTTACTTATATAAAAATTAATGATTTAGAATATAGTGAAAATAAAGATTTTTTTAAAGAAAATCCAATTAATTTGAAAACTATCGTGACTCAAGGAAACAAGGGTTGTTTATTTAAGGGTAAAATATACCCAACAGAAGATGTGCCTGTAAAAGATATTTCAGGTGCGGGTGATACATTTCTTGCTGGGTTAGTTGTTGAATATCTTAAATCAAATGATATAGTTAAGGCTATAGAGTTTGCTCAAAAATGTACCACATCGGTAGTACAAAAACATGGTGTTTCGACTATTTAATTATATTTATATATATATAAACAAGAGGTTATAAGTGTTCAAAAAGGTTTTAGCATTAGCTCCACATACGGATGATATTGAATTAGGTTGTGGTGGATTTTTATCAAAGTTAAAAAAAGAAAATAAAAACGTAGAGATTGATGCTATTTCATTTTCATCAGCTCAGCCACTATCAGTTGGGGATCCAGTTGAAGAGTTTAAATCTGCTATGTCTATTTTAGATATTAATGGAGAGTTTTTAGACTTTAAACCTCGTGTGTTCCATCAACAGAGGCAAGACATCTTAGATTTTCTTTGGAATAGAAATAAAGATAATGAATATGATTTAGTTTTATGCCCATCATCATATGATAATCATCAAGATCATCAAGTTCTAAACCAAGAATGTTTTAGAGCATTTAAAAAAACAAGTATATTTGGTTATGAAATGCCTTGGAATAATAGAACATTTTCAACTGATATTTTTGTTAAATTAAACAGACAAAGTATAGATACGAAATATAAAATGGTTGATTGTTACAAAACTCAAGGAGAAAGAGTCTTTATGAGTAAAGAATATATTTTTGATGTAGCTAGAACAAGAGGTTTGCAAGTTGGGTGTGAATATGCTGAATGTTATGAGGCTATAAGGCTTGTTATATGATGAGATATTGTTTTGATATAGATGGTACTATATGTAGCACCGATTGTGAGTATAAAGATGCTGTTCCATATCAAGAGGTTATTGATTGGATAAATAAAAAATATGATGAAGGGCATCATATTCAACTTTTTACAGCCCGTGGATCATCCTCAGGACAAGATTGGTTTCAGTTTACATTAGATCAAGTTGAAAGTTGGGGTGTTAAGTTTCATGGATTAAAATTAGGTAAACCAGCATATGACTTATTTATTGACGATAGAGCAATCAATAATGAAGAATGGTATAAAAAAGAAGGTTTAACTATATGAACATATTAGTTCTTAGTGCTGGAGGACCTGCTTCACATGGTGTTATAAAATCATTAAGGGATATTGACTTTAAGGGTAAGATAGTTAGTGTTGATTCAAATAAAATGTCTGCTGGTTTTTATTTATCAGATAGTTATCATACAGTTCCAAATGCTTTTGATAAAAATTATATAGAAGTGTTATTGGGTATAGTTAAAAAAGAAAATATAAATTTGATATTACCAACAAGTTCTAACGAGATAATAACTATTTCTAAACATTCGGAGATGTTTACAAATATAGGCGTCAACTTGTTTATGTCAAATTATAAATCAATAATGATTTGTTCTGATAAATTAGATTTTTATAACAAGTGTAAAAAATATTTTCCATTACCAAAAACTTCTTTAAATCCAAGAGATATTGGTTTTCCTTTTTTTGCCAAACCAAGAAAACACTCTGCGGGTAGTAGGGGTATTAAAGTTTGTAGGCGTATAGAAGACCTTAGTTGTGTGGATGTAAAAGAAAAAGAGTACATTTATCAAGAATATTTACCTGGTTTGGAATATACAATTGATGTTTTATGTGATATGAATTCAAACCCAATTTCAATAGTTCCTAGAAAAAGACTACAAACAAAAGAAGGTGTTTCAACCAAAGCTAAGATTGTCAGAGATGTAGAAATAGAAAAATACTGTTTTGATATATGTAAATTTTTAGAATTAAAAGGCTCAATATGTTTACAGATGAAAGAGGATGTTAATGAAAAACTTAAATTTATTGAAATAAATCCTAGATTTGGTGGTGGCACTTATTTTTCTACTTTGGCTGGAATAAACTTTGTTAAGGTGATATTAGATTTAATTAATGAAAAACAAGTTAATTTACCTAATCCAAAAGAAATAACTGTTTTGAGATATTATAATGAGGTTGTTATATGAAAAAAAATGTGGTATTTTGGGTTGGTGTAAAAAATAAAAAATATTCAGAAAAATATGGTGGTTGGGAATGGATGGATATTACTAGAAAATCTTGGGAATATTGGTGTGAAAAGCACGACATTATATTTTTTCCAATGGAAGAGCCAATTAAAGAGGATTTAACTAGGTTCAGAGTAAATTGGCAAAAAGCTATATATTGTTTTGATATATTAGATAATGCTGGTATTGATTATGACCAAATATATTTAGTAGATGGTATGAATATAATAAAATGGGATACACCAAACGTATTTGAATTGACAAATCATAAGTTTACTGCTTGGAGAGATACAGATAATTTAGGGTGGACCTATAAAAGTATAGTTGGTTATAATAATTTTTTTGATGGGTATGAATTTGATAAAGAGAAATATTTTAGTTCAGGTTTAATAATTTTTAATGAACAACACAAAGAGGTTTTTCAATCCTTTAAAAAATTGTATCATGACAATGTAGATACATTCGTAGAGTTACAGGATAAAATAGTTAGAAAGGGAACTGAGCAGACGCCTTTGAATTATCACTTACAAATAAATAATGTTGAGATAAATTTAGATTTACCTTTTAGTTATAAGTTATGCCATATACACAGAAAAGAAATGTTTAATCATAACTGGCAACTTAAAGAAGATGGAACTCCATTTTTTATTAAACACGGTTACGTTTGGGGTTTTAGTGGATTACCAAAAGACCAAAGAACTGATATAATTACTCAGACTTGGAATTTAGTAAAGCATAATTATGATAAAAATTATCTTTTAAATAAATTAATTCATAAAGATGAGTGGTGTAAAACTACAACAAGAAAATTTAAAGAGGATGTACTTAGAATATTTAAGGATAAAAAAACATATGATTGTATAGAAATAGGATCATGTAAGGGTGATACTACTAGAGTTTTTGCTGAGTGTTTTAATAAAGTATATTCATATGAAAGGTCAGATGAAAATGTTAAAGACATGAAGAAAAAATGCCGTGATGTTGATAATATTGAATATAGTCAAGAAGATGTTTATAGTAAAGATTTTCAAATACCAAATGCTCAAGTAGCATTTATTGACGCTGGTCATTCTACTGATTTAGTTAAGATTGACATACAAAGATTTTTACAAAAAAATCCAAATATGATTTTGATATTTGACGATTATGGTCAAGAAGATGGATCTATTAAAAAAGCTATATTAGAAACAAACCTAAAAATAGATAGGTATATTGGAGAGCATAATGGTTTTTCTTTTAATAGATTAAATGGTGAACGAGTATCTTTTAAAGGTAGAGAGGGAGTGATTTGTAACTTATGAAAAATGTAGTTTTTATAGTAGATATAACATTAAAAGGTTCACAGAGAGATGTTGGTAGATGGGCTGAAACTCGTAGTGATCCTTATGTATTTTGTACTAAAGCTTGGAAAAAGTGGTGTGATAAAAACAATTGTGAATTGTTTGTACTAAATGAAGAGGTACTACCTCATAGTGAAATGCCAGTATCTTGGCAAAGATATTATGTATTTGATTTATTAGAAGCAAGTGGGATAGAGTATGACCAAATTATGTATGTAGATGCTGATACCATTCCACATCCTGATTGTCCTAATGTATTTGATATGAGTGACAGAAAATTTTGTTTTGTACATAATGAAGGTAGTTATGATTGGATTTTAAGAAGTATTGAAAACTATAGTAAGTATTTTTTTGATGGCTTTATGATGCCTTGGACAGACTACTTTGATTCCGGTATGTTAATTTTTAATAAAGAACACAAACAATTTTTTCAAACGATAATAGAGTTTTTTCATAACAATAGAGAAAATTTATTAAAGGTGGAAAGTGAGTGGCATGCTGGGACGGATCAAACACCTGTTAATTTTTTGACTCATATTTTAGATATAGATTATAAAAGATTACCATATGAATATAATATGTGTGATATGTTTAGAAAAGAGTTACTAGATGATGATTTGACATTTACAAAATGGGGGTGGATATATCAGTACAATAGCATTCCAAATAATAAAGATGATAAATTAACATTTCATTGGATGGAGAAAACTTATAATCATTTATGGGGGGTAAATAATGGCTGATGGGATAACGATAAACGATAATTGTGTAAACTTAATAAAAGAGCTACTCCCAAACAGAGGTACAATATTAGAATTTGGTAGTGGAAAGGGCACAACTTGGTTATCAGATGCTGGTTATAAAATGTACTCTGTAGAAAACCAACCAGAGTGGATGGATAAATATCCAAGGCATACCACTTATATAAATTGTAATATAAAATATTATGACTCGGAATATTTAGCACCAAAAAATATTTTTAATCAAAAGGGATGGTATGATCCCGATGACTTGTTTCCTAATTTACCAAAAGAATATGATTTAATTTTAGTAGATGGACCAGGTGGAAGATGGGGTAGGGGTGGTTTTTACAAACACATAGATAAGTTCAATACCGATGTACCTATGATTTTTGATGATATACATAGAACACAAGATTCAGATGTCATGGAATATGTTTCAGAATATGTTGATAGGGATTATAGAACAATAGACCTTTATACGGGAGTTATAGATGCTAAATCTAACTAAAAAATATGTAATAGGAACTCACATAATGTGGTTTGAGATAGAAATGTATTCCGATTTTGTTGATGGTATATTAAATCTATTAGATGGCGTAGAGATGACCAGTAAAGAAAATGTAACTATCGATTTATGTTTTAATATGTCTGAACAACTAGAAAGTATAGATAGAGCAAAAATACAACCAGAGGAATTATTACAGAAATTTAATCACCACACCGATAGATTATTAATATCATTAGGTAGTTGGGTTGATTTTAAAAGTAGAGTGATTGCTAAAGATGAGTTTTATTTTCATGCTGATTACAGGCGAGATTTAAATTACAATTATTGTAAGAAAGTAGATTATGTAATGTGGGGTGAAACAGACAGTTTCTTTCCAAAAGAAGCATTTCAAGTCATAGAAACATTAGCAAAATATACAGACGAACAGGACATACACAGATACTTACTTAGTTTTTCAGATAGAAAAATGTGGGATGCTAGTTGGGATCCCCTAGTTCATATAGATTATCGAGATTTAAAGTTTATAGATGATGATAATGGCCATTTGAATCCCAATCAAGCTAAATCACAAATGTCAATAGAAGAGATGAATAGGATAAATAGTAAAGCTAAAGAGTTTGATTTTTCATACATAACCAATCCAAAGATAAGTGGAGCTTGTTTAGTATTATCAGCCGACTTAATTAAGTTTGGTGTGAATATACCATCTTGTATGTTATATAATGATGATGAAGGTTTATCAATAATGTGTAAAAAACTATTAGGTCAAAACTTTATGCAGTTCGTGTGTCAGAATGTTCTTCATGTTCATGCTAGACGCCATCCAAACAAGAGAATGTATGTAAAGGGTGAAGATAATCCACATTCTTTTATTGGAGATAAGAACAGTAATTTTCAAGAGTTGTTAAACTTGTCAAAAGAAAACATAAATAAATTAATAACAGGTCAAGGTAAATTTAAAGAATACAATGACTTAGAATCTATATTGGAGAAAAAATGAAAACAGCACTAATAACAGGTATTAACGGAATGGATGGAAGTCACCTTGCTGACTTTTTATTAGATAAGGGCTATGTAATATTTGGTATGGAAAGAAGGACATCATCGCCAAATAGAACAAACTCTAAACATTTAGAAGGTAAGATAACATTTATTAACGGAGATTTGACAGACCAAAACTCTTTATTAAGATGTCTAAAAGAGTCTGATGCTGATGAAGTTTACAATCTTGCTGCTCAATCATTTGTTGGTGAGAGTTGGAATACACCAGAACAAACAGGTGATGTAACAGGTCTTGGTGCTTTAAGAATGTTAGAAGCTATAAGAGAATATGGTAAAGATATTAAGTTTTATCAGGCATCTACCTCAGAATTATATGGTAGAATGATAGAGAATCCAGCAAAAGAAACTACACCTTTTTATCCTCGTTCACCTTATGGTGTTGCTAAATTATATGGTCATTGGATTACAAAGAACTATAGGGAATCATATGATATGTTTAATGTTAGTGGTATTCTTTTTAACCATGAGTCAGAAAGACGAGGTGTTGAATTTGTAACAAGAAAGATTACAGATGGTGTCGCTAAAATAAAACTTGGTTTAGAAGATTATATAACATTGGGTAATTTAGATTCTAAAAGGGATTGGGGTTATTCTCCTGATTATGTAGAGTCAATGTGGATGATGTTACAACAAGATAATCCCGATGATTATGTTATTGCTACTGGTAAAGACCACACCATTAGACAGTTTTTAGATGCTGCTTTTAGTTCAGTTGATATTACTGATTGGGGAAAATATGTAAAACAAGATCCTCGTTTTATGCGACCAGCAGAAGTTGCTGTACTTTGTGGAGATTCTACAAAAGCTCGTAAGGTGTTAGGTTGGTATCCGAGAACATCATTTGAAGAAATGGTATCTAAAATGGTTAAAAATGATTTGGAGTTACTTAGATGATAAAAATAAAAATATTCAATCCGTTGGCTGGAAAGAATAGAATATCTTTTCAAGGTTTTATAGGCATGGCAAATATGCTAAGAGACTATAGTATTGAAATAACAGATTCTGATGACTTTGATTATGCTTTTTTAGGTGCAGATGATATACTTGATAAGTCTATTGGACTTCAAGAAAGCATAGAATATGGGTTACAAAATGTAGATAAGTATGCTCGTGGTGGTGATTGTTTTATATTTGATGGTTCAGACTCAACTTCTCTAATGGGTTCTTACGAAGTGCTAGAACAAAGTGATGTTAAGTTTTTATTTAAAAATCAAACATTAAGAAACCGTGAGGATTACAAAGAAAAAACATCGTTTAATAAATGGTTCTTCGGTAATGGTTCTGGTTTAGACTTAGGATATGATATACCAAAAGAAAATTGGGATAGGATAAAACTATCTGGTTGGAACTTAGGTTATATGGCACCTCAAGGATTTAGACCACAAGTTCAGAAATGGCATCCACCGAATCCAAATAAGACAATAGACTTATCTGCTATATATTCTGCTGACCATAAACCTAGTAGTGACCATCACGCTGAAAATGCTTCATACTATATGAATCATAGACATGGTGCTTGGAATGTTATAGGAGATAATCCAGGCTATACATTCCGTAAAGATAAACTTCCATATCAAGAATATATACAATCTTTATATCAATCTAAGATGGCTCTTTCGCCATTTGGTCAAGGGGAAGTTTGTTATCGTGATTTTGAAATTCCTGAGTTTGGTGTTGTTATGATTAAACCTACTATGGAAAGGGTTAATACTCATCCAAATCCGTATATAGAAAATGAAACTTACATACCGGTTGATTTGGATTGGAAAAATTTAAATGAAATAGTAATAAAAATGCTTGATAATCCCAATAAATTATCGTATATTATAGATAATAATAGGAAAGTTTATGATGAATTATATTCAGCTAATAATTTTTGTATGTATTGGTATAACTTTTTTGCTAATATGAGTGGTGTAGAAAATGCATAAAATAACATCGGTAATTCCAACTTACAATAACTTACCATTTTTAAAACTAACTGTTACATCCATTAGGCAGAATTGCTATTACAATGATATGCCAATCTTTATCTTTGCTGAGAATTGCACGGATGGTACAAACGAGTGGTTAGCAGAAAACGCTGGTAAACTTGGTATTGAATATCACATAGAAAATGATGGTGATAGAGAAAATCAAAGAGGTATAGGTGGTGGTATTGATTTATGTGTTAGTCATGTTAAAACTGAATTTGTTAATATATTACATTCAGATTTTTGGTTGGGTCCCAATCAAGATATTGAGTTGTTAAAATTGTATGATGACATCAAACCAGGTGAAAGATTGATTTCGTCTTCATTCAGAGTTCAACCAAACATATTTCCAAACGATCCCCCATATAGACCTGGTACTATCTTTGTTGACTTTGATGAGTTTGGTGCTCATGATACGGACTTTGATGGCGACCACTTTGATAATTGGTCTAATGAATTTACAAAAGATAATGATATTCAAATAAGAAAAGCTGGTGGTGCTGGGTATTTCTGTAGAGTTGAAGACCATATCCATATAGGTGGTAACGATCCTAGATTCCAACCAATGTATTGGGAAGACAAAGACCTTTTTATGAGAATGCAAATGGAAGGTTATAAATTCACAATGACAAGTAAATCCCTTATCTGGCATTTTACTTCAAGGACATCAAGGTTTCCTGATGGAACTAAGGAGTTAGATAATAATAAAAGACCGGCACATATAGTAAGATGGGAACAAAGAGCTATGCAAAGATTTGTAGAGAAGTGGGGTAGGTTACCTCAAGAAGATGAAGATACATTCGTTGTACCAATTGAAGGTACAAATAACCAAAATAAAATAGAGTGGCCTTTTTAATGAAAATATCTGTGTTTTGTCCAACCAGAGGTAGAAAAAAGTTATTACCAAGAGGTATTGATTCCTTATTAAATAACGCTAGTGATAAATCTAATATGGAATTTATATTTAGATTTGATGTTGATGATATTTCAACTTTAAAATATATTATGAAATATTACAATGCAGAAAAAACATCTACTGAAACTATTAATCACACTTTTACTTGGGGTTCTTCCAGATTTAAGGTTATAAATACCTTTTCTAAAAAACACAAAGTATCTATGAAATTTATCTATGGAAAGCGTCATGGTTATAATCTTATTAATAAATACAATGATGAGGCTATGTATATATCTGATGGTGAATATTTAGTTCATTGGACAGATGATTTTGTATTATTAGATAACGATATTAAATTAAAATGGGACGATGTAATAAGAGAAGGTAAGAATCAGAATTTTGTATTCTTTTTCCCACTAAATCCTAAATGGAATCCTATTCAACCAGTAGCCTTTCCAAGAAAATTTTATGAAATAAATAACAGGTGCTGTCCAAATGTCCTAGATGATTGGTGGTATTTAGAGTTGTGTAAAATTTTACCACCTGATGTTCCTGTTATCATGGACGATTGGAAAGTAGAACATAGGGCAGTTTGGCAAACATCAGACCAAGATGACACATCATCTGAAGGTAGATGTAAATGGGATAGTAACAGAGAAAATAATGTTGTCGGTTATGAATATTATAATTTAGAAGAAATGGAAAATATAAAGAAATATTTAAAAGAAAACCCAAATACAAAAAAAACAACTCAAAGACATGATGAGAAAATATCAAAACTTAACTTTGAAAGAGGTGGGGGATCGGGTAGATGGAAACGATGATGAATAGATCTGATGTACCTATAGATTTTTCAATGTCTGATTGGGAAATATTAAAATGTGAAGAGTATATTCAAGATAAAGATTTGATGTTGGAATGGGGTGCTGGTGGAAGCACTTTGTATTTTTCTACTATGGTAGGTAAGTTTATTTCAATAGAAGATAATAAATCATGGAGTGATAAAATAAATTTACATAAAAATAAAAATACAGAAATTTATTATGTACCAAGTCACGAAATAAAATTAGATGATTATCTTGACAAAAAAGCTTTTAAAATATTAAAAGGCTCTACCGAGTGGTATGAAAAACACGGTAAAAAAGAAATACATGAATCTGATGGTAAAACTTATTGGACAACTCGTGGTAAAAGTGATTGGCATTGTTATATTGACTATATTAATAAGCCAACTGAATTAGAGTATAATAATTATGATGTTATTTTAGTAGATGGTAGAGCTAGGTCAATGTGTGCTTATGTAGCAAAAGATTTACTTAAAAATACAGGTTATCTTTTAGTACATGACTTTAATAACAGACCATATTATCATGGGATATTAAATTGGTTTGAAAAAGTAGATGAAGAAGAATCTTTAGCAGTTCTAACATTAAAGAAGGAAAAAATCAATGAGTAAAACATTATTAGTAATAACAACCTATAATCAGAGCGAATATACAAAGTTATGCTTTGATTCATTAAAGAACTTAGAAGATGATATTGATGTGTTAGTCATAGATGATTGTAGTACAGATGATACTGTTAAAATATGTAAGGAATATGGTTATGAAGTAATAACAAAAGAAGAGGGGTTAGGTTTAACCGATTCTTGGAATAGAGGTTACTACGAATTTAAATCAAGATGGTTTAATAATGAAAGTGGGTTTGATGATAATTATGATTATTTTATATTAGCTAATAATGATATATTAATACCAAAAGGTGCTATTACAGAATTAAAAAATACATTTGCTAAATGGCCATTTAGTTTAGTTGTACCCACTTCAACTACAAATGGTGTAGGACATAATACGGAACAATCCATTGAAAATCATTACCAAGGTATGTCGCCATCTTGTGATGATCCTAATTACTACCAAGAAATACAAGATAAAATATTTGATGTGAAAACACAGATAGAACAATCAAATAATTTATACCAACTTGATCCTAAAAGAATGAAGATGTTTAATGGGTTCTTTTTTATGATGAATAGAAATATTATCAATTATGAGCATTCAGATAAAGAACTATTTGAGCCTAAATTTATTATGACTAAAAATGAAGATGAGTTTAACTGGTCAAATTTAATACCAAACAATGACTTTGCTGGATTATGTAAAACTTCTTTTGTATTTCATTACAAAGGTGTTTCTACATTTAAAATCTTTGATAATTATGGAGAGATGTCTAATGATGTTCCAAAATGGAAGAAACAAAGAGAACTGAAAGGTGGGTAGAATATCATATAATACTTTATATTTTAATTTCAAGTCAATCATATCTAAGTGGTTTGAAGATGATAATATATTACCAGATGGTGGGTTAGAATATTTACATTTCCACAAAGTTTATGATTTATTTAAAAGAGAAAATGACCAATCAACTATATGGCATAAATGTTTTTATAAAAAGATTAGAGAAGATAATTTATTTAATTATGCCTATGTGGATTTTTTGACTAATCAAATTAAACCAAGGTTTAAAGAAGAAATAGTATATCAGAAAATACCAACATTCAGAGTTCATCTACCAGGTAATATTTCAGTTGGTGAGTTTCATAAAGATAAACATTACAGAAACGAAGAATGGGCTAATAAAGTACAAGAGTTAAATTATTTTTTACCATTAACAAAGGCATATGGAACTAATACAATATGGGCAGAAACTGAGGAAGACTTGGGTGATTTTCAAGAAATAAGAGCAAATTACGGTGAGTGTGTAGAGTGGAGTGCTACAAAATTAACTCATGGTAATAAACAAAATTTAACATCATTAACTAGAGTAAGTTTTGATTTTAGGATAATACCTAAATCAAGGTATGTAGAGAGTGAGCATTTAACAATTAACACTAAAATACCTTTTGGTATTGGTGGATATTATGGGGTTATATAATGAGTGAAAAAGTAATAAGTTTTATACAACCAAGTAGAAACAATCTAAAGTATCTAAAATGGTCTTACAACAGCATCCGTAAGAACTTAGGATACAGACATGAGATATGTTGGGCTGATGATTTTTCAGATGATGGAACTTGGGAGTGGATGCAAGAGATTGCTGAAAAAGATAAGAATGTAAAGATACATCGTAATGAAGGACCAACTCGTTTAGGTCATACAATACTTTACGATACATTGGTAAATGAATATGCTACAAGTGATATTGTAATGATATATCATGCTGATATGTATGCTTGTCCTGGTATGGATGAAGCAGTATTAGATAAGTTAACAGAAGGTAGTGTTGTATCTGCTACAAGAATAGAACCACCACTACATCCTGATGGTCCTGAAAAGGTATTGTTAGACTTTGGTATAGAACCTGAAGAGTTTGATGAACAAGGATTACTGAGTTGGTTAGGTGAAGAAAGAACCGAAAAGTATACACAAGGTATCTTTGCTCCTTGGGCTATACACAAGAAAGATTTCCAAAAGATTGGTGGTCACGACCCGTTGTATGCTCCACAATCCAAAGAGGACTCTGATATATTCAATAGGTTTCAGTTGGCTGGTTACAAGACCATACAAACATTTCAAGGGTTCGTTTATCATATGACTTGTAGAGGTAGTCGATTTAAGGATGGAGCTATGAGAAATCCAGCAGGTCAAGTCTTTATGAAAGGTAGAGAATCATCAGAGTGGTTGGCTCAGAATCTTCGTAGCACAAGAAACTTTATTCGTAAGTGGGGACATATGGTTCAACATGATGAGTATCTTAAACCGATAGTTCCACCTAAATATGATATTGCTTTCAAAGCTCTTAATTGTAACAAACAACTTCTATATGAATTAGAACCTTGGTGTAGTAAGATATACCTAGACTACGGTTCAATAGGAAAGTATTCAGCTGAATATCAACGAGAAGAACAAGCAAATACTCAGTTTAATTTAGATGAAAAAATAAAAATGTATGGTAATGCTGATGTAACTAAATCTCATGACATTTTAGTTGAGTTTGATTGTACGGAACTAAACAACGAGAACTTTCAGATAATAGTAAATCTTGCTAAGATGCTACAAGATAGTGGTGAAGTCGGTGAGATGGAGTTCGATATTTTTAAATTTTATATAAATTCTTTACAAACATATGAAGATAAGTTGATTGTTTGTAAGAGTAATCTATATTTATAAGTGTAATAAGAGGTTATAATGGAAAACAAACTAGGTCTATATATTAGTAACTTAATGACAACCATAGTAGATAAAGAAGAAAAACTATTTGTCAGAAAGTTAGCATTCAATGAATTGGAAAACATTTGGGGTGATATTCGTTCCGTTCTTACAACACATGTTAGTGAGATTAAACCAGATCCTTTTCAAGAAGAACAAAACAAAAATAGAAACAAAAAACAAACAGAAATTAACTTTGGAGTTAAAAATGAAAATAGATAATGAAGCATTAGTAGAGCTAAGAAAAATAAGAGCTGCTATGGACAATGCTTATGATAAATTAAATAAACCTTTGTATGAAAAAAATATTGCTGCTAAAGTAAGTTACAAAGAAACTATTCCTTTTAATTTAATACAAGAAAACTTTGAGTTTATTGCTACTAAAATTAAAGAACTAGAAGAATCAGTAGGAGAATAAAATGGCAAACGACCACGCTCAAGACCGATATGATCCACCAGCACTTGGTAGTGATTTTGATAAAGATTATTTTGGTGATGTAAATATCGGAGAGGTATTTAGACTAAGACCAGATAATAAAGCTAAATCTTTTCGTAAAGTAAAAGATGGTGTTGCCTTTGATTTGATTGAAAGAACAGAAGTTCAGTTACAACCAAGAGATGAGATATATGTCAAGTCGTAGATTTCAAAAACCTATACGAATCAAAGGTCAGAGATTAGTTTTAACTAAGAAGATGATTGAAGATGCTCAATCTCAGACCAAATCAAACATGGCAGCAGCTAGGTGGTTAGGAGTTAACTATCTAACTTACCGTAAGTATGCTAGAATGTATGGAGTATTTGAAAAACATCTAAACCAATCAGGTGTTGGAATCAAGAAGGGATATGGTAAGTGGAGTAAGCCACTTGATGAGATATTAGATGGTTCTAAGACTTATCGTATGCGACCAACATACATAAAGAAAAGATTGATAAAAGAAAAGTGGGTAGAAGAAGAATGTAGTTCATGTGGTTACAACGAGATTGTAATGAACAAAGAATCAGTTGCTCTTCGGTTAGATTATGTTGATGGTAATGTAACTAACAACCACTTAGATAACATTAGGTTATTATGTCCAAACTGCTACTTATCGTACAACGGACATATGCCTTCAGCAGAAAGGTTTTACAAATGAAAAAACAAAACGCTATATTGATAAAAGACTTTTATAACGATAAGGGTGCTCTTCATCGAGGAGAGAAAGTCGTAATAGATGAAAAAGCTGTAGATGGTACTTGGGTAAGAGTTACTACTGAAACTGGTGGTATATTTACAATTCCTCGTCATATTCTTAAATTAATTGCTTGACATTGACTTTTTTTTGTTGTAAATTACTTACAATGAAAACGGAGTTTTATATTGAATACAATAATTGATTGTTACAAGCAAGATAATCCATTAATACAAAAAAGATTAAAAGAGGTTTCAGTTGAAGAAGGACTTACGATTGCCACAAAACTATTTTCGATACTTAACGAAAGAAAAGACGGGATTGGGTTGGCGGCTAATCAAGTGGGAATTGATGCCCAAGTGGCTGTTCTTAATGTTAGAGAACCACTCATTCTTATCAATCCTAAAATCATATCTAAAGAAGTAGAAATACCTTTTTACGAAGGTTGCCTATCCTATCCAGGTAAAGGTTGTCATACCAAACGATACAGAGATATAATTATATCCACCGCACAAGAAGAAAGCCATTGGTATTTTAGTGGTGCTGATAAGGGTGAAGATGGTATGGGCTCTTGGGAAATGGATAAAAAAACACAAGGTAAAGAACTTAGAATCTTAGAAGCAGTATGTATCCAACACGAGATTGACCACCTAAATGGTATGAGAATACTAGATAGAGCTGTTGATACTACTATCAGATTTACTGAGAGAAAAATAGGTAGAAATGATCTTGTTACAATTAAAAAAGGCGATGCTGTTAAAGTGTTGAAGTATAAAAAAGCTCAAAAGTTTTTAAGTGAGGGTTGGGAAATAAGTGCTTGACTTTAACATTAATTTATGGTAGATTATATCAATGAGTAAAACATCAAAATATTCTAACGCCGGTAAGGGTGATAAACCAAGACAAGAAATATCCCCAACCGAATGGGCAGATAGATGGGATAAAATCTATGGTAAGAAAGAGAATGATATGAGTATAAATAAAAAACTAGATTACAACACCGAACTAATGGTTATTACAATGGAAGAGTGTGGTGAGTTGATAGAAGCATGTTCCAAAGCTATACGTTGTGAGGACTATGAAAATCATCCTAGATTAATAGAAGAGGCTGGTGATGTGTTATTCATGATAGACTTAATGATAAAACGAGGTTTACTTAACCAAGAAGACTTAGATAAACGTAAAGAAATAAAACTTAAAAAACTAAAAAAATGGAGTAACTTAATATGACTAGAAAAAAA
>Ga0206124_10000555_pt1 | contig 29880 bp, 26 predicted proteins | sample Helgoland_Spring_3_FD_148671 | JGI IMG/M metagenome (GOLD analysis project Ga0206124, IMG submission 148671) | Pelagic subsurface seawater microbial communities from Kabeltonne, Helgoland, North Sea - Helgoland_Spring_Bloom_20160321_2 | ecosystem: Environmental > Aquatic > Marine > Epipelagic ... | reverse complement strand
GACCTGAATAGCATAGCTCATATAATCATCTGAAAGAGCTTCTTCAAAGGCAATCGCTTTGGCACCAATGATATGTTCTAAGGGGCCTCCTTGGGTACCAGGAAAAACGCCAGAATCTAATAATGAACTCATCATTCGGGTCTTGCCTTTAGTGGTTTTCAGGCCAAAAGGATTTTCAAAATCATTTCTCATCATAATGATTCCCCCCCTAGGTCCTCTCAGTGTTTTGTGGGTCGTGCTGGTGACAATATGACAATGCTCTAAGGGATCATTGAGAAGACCTCGCGCAATCAAACCACTTGGATGCGAAACATCCGCTAGTAATAAGGCGCCTATTTCGTCAGCAATTTCACGGAAACGTTGGTAATCCCAATCTCGACTGTAAGCAGAAGCGCCACAAATGATCAGCTTCGGCTTTTCTTTTAAAGCCTGTGATGCTACTTGCTCCCAATTGATCAGTCCTGTACTTTCATCTACCCCATAAAAGAAAGGGTGATAAATTTTTCCTGAAAAATTGACTGGAGATCCATGGGTTAGATGTCCTCCATGGGCTAAATCAAACCCCAAGATTTTATCCCCTGGGTTGATGATGGCCAACATAACTGCCGCATTGGCTTGGGCTCCAGAATGTGGTTGAACATTGGCCCATCCAGCACCAAAAAGGGTTTTTAGCCTTTCGATAGCAAGATTCTCTATGACATCGACAACTTGACAACCTCCGTAGTAACGTTTGCCAGGTAAGCCCTCGGCATATTTATTGGTTAGAATACTACCGGCGGCCTCCATGACTTGGGGCGAAGCGAAGTTTTCGGAGGCGATCAATTCAATACCTTCGAGTTGGCGATGATTTTCTTTATTGATTAAATCAAAAATTTTTTTGTCTCTTTGCATGATACAAAAATAACCTAACCCAATGAAAAGTGAATAAAAATTCGTTTAAGAAGAAATGATTTTTAATTTTATTGCTTGATTAATGGATATGCTGGAAAAATTAAGAAAAAAAATTGATCAGATTGATGATGAACTACTTAAGTTGTTCAATGAGCGGATAGCCGTAGTTCAAGAGGTGGGTAAATTAAAGAGGACCACACAAGCCCCTATTTACCGACCTGAAAGAGAGAAGGCGATCATCGATCGACTTTCAAACACGCACGAGGGACCACTTACCAAGGCTGCCATTGAGGCCATCTTTTTGGAAATTTTTGCTATCAGTAGAAACTATGAGTTACCTGAACGTATTGCTTACCTGGGACCCGACGGAAGTTTTACCCATCAGGCGGCCGAGTCTCGTTATGGTGCAATTAGTGATTACATAGCTCTCGATTCGATTTCGGCCGTTTTTGAGTCTGTTGCGACCGGTCGGGTAAAATATGGAGTAGTACCCATTGAAAACAATCAAGAAGGAACGGTTCAGGAGACGATTGATTATCTGGGTACGCATCAATTGAGTATTGTGGCTGAAATGGCCTTGCCCATTCACTTTTCTATTGCAACTCTTGAGGAGGATTTGTCTCAAGTAACGACGGTATTTAGTAGGGACATTGCTTTTCGTCAATGTAAAAATTTCATCAATCATTATTTTGATCATGAAGTAAAACTAGTACCCGTAAGCAGTACGAGTCGTGCTTGTAAAATGGCATTAGAGGAAAAAAACTCAGCGGCTATTTGTGCTCCGATCGCCGCTCGAGAATACAAAGTCCCCATTCTTTACAATAATATTCAAGATTCAGCGGATAATACGACGAGGTTTTTGATTTTGAGTGAAAGCTTTTATAATGAACCTAGTGGGGAAGACAAGACCTCTTTAATTGCAAAGCTACCAGACGAAGCGGGGGCGCTGGTTGCTTTTTTACAAAAATTCCAAAGTGCAGGAATTAATCTGTGTAAGGTTGAAAGTAGACCCGCAAAAATGGGGACCCACTTTAAATACATGTTTTTCATTGAATTAGATGGGCATTTTCATGATCCTCAAGTCCAAAAAACTATTGCTCCCCATAAAGATCAAATCAAATGGCTGGGCTCTTATGCCCGGATGTGTTAATAATAGGAGTTCTCATTAGGTTCAGGATAACAGGACTGCAAAAGGTAATAAAATTGAGTCAACCATTAAACAAGTTATTTTTTGAGTAAACAAAAGACGTCTTTTTTTTGTCAATCATGCGGAGCAAGTGCAGCTAAATGGGTTGGAAAATGTCCTTCTTGTATGGAGTGGAATACCTATGTGGAAGAGGTCGTTATCAAGGAGACTCAGGAAAAAGCGCTTTGGAAAGAAGATGCTAGCCTCAAATCAGTCCCACAATTGGTTCAGGATGTTTTGAGTGAAAACCACGATCGTATTTCTTCTAAAGATGAGGAATTGGATCGCGTATTGGGAGGAGGTATTGTGAGGGGATCTTTGGTGTTAATTGGCGGAGAACCCGGTATAGGGAAGTCAACTTTAATGCTCCAAGTGGCCGTTCAGCTCACTCAATTAAAGATGCTATATGTTTCAGGAGAAGAAAGCCCACACCAGATAAAAATGCGGGCAGACCGTATCGGGGTACATTCGGAAAAATGTTATTTGTTGTCAGAGACAGACCTCTCTCGAATTTTTCAGCACGCTAAAAAATTGAGGCCAAATTTATTGATCATTGACTCTATTCAAACCATACATAGTCATCATATAGATTCAGCACCCGGATCGGTTTCGCAGGTGAAGGATTGTACAGGGCAGTTACTTAAATATGCAAAAGAATCAAATATTCCCGTCTTTTTGATCGGGCACATCAATAAGGAAGGGAGTATTGCTGGACCGAAAGTACTAGAACATATGGTGGATACCGTTTTGCAGTTTGAAGGAGATAGAAACCATGTTTACCGCATCTTAAGGACAATAAAAAATCGGTTTGGCTCTACCTTTGAGTTGGGAATTTATCAAATGCGGTACGAAGGGTTAATGCAGGTAAAAAATCCCTCAGAAATATTATTATCAGATCAGTCGGTAGACCGTTCGGGCGTGGCCATAGGAGCCTCTATAGAAGGAAATAGACCTTTGATGGTCGAAGTTCAGGCATTAGTGAGTCCGGCTAATTATGGTACACCACAACGCACGGCTACCGGTTTTGACCTTAAAAGGTTGCATATGCTGTTGGCTGTTTTAGAGAAGCGTCTGGGGTTAAAACTTGGGGCGCAAGATGTTTTTTTGAATATTACCGGAGGAATCAGAGTGGATGATCCTTCGATTGATATGGCCGTATGTGCCGCTATTTATTCCTCTTATCATGATCTCATCATTTCTCGTGAGGCTTGCTTTGTGGGTGAAATTGGTCTTGGGGGAGAGGTTAGGACCGTAAATAGGTTTGAAAGTCGGATAAAGGAAGCAGAAAAGCTTGGATTTTCGGAAATATTTTTGGCAAATAACGAGGGATCAAATAAAGAAAAAACTAAAATAACGTTGAAAAATGTGAACCTCCTGCGTGATGTATTGGCGCATTTATTTGGTTAGTTAATTACTTTTTCAGTTTTTGTTTTTTAGGTTTAGATTTTTTCCCTTTTTTTTGTTTCGTATAGTTTTCATGACTTAGCCATTGGGTTGTAAAGTTTCCGAGCTTAGCTTTTTTTGCTTTTTGATTTTTGTTCCCTCCGGAGCTCGGGCTTTGTTTAAACTTTTTCCCTACTTTGTTTGATTTGGCAGATTTACTATTAATGAAGGTTTGTTTTTTGGAAAATCGCTTATTACTTTCCTTAACATTACCATAACTTTCAGGTATTTCTTGAGACAACTTGGGCACAATTGTATAAATATCCTCATATTTTTTAGCTTCAATTTTTTGTCCATGAAAGCTATAAGTCTTAACCCCTTTACCATTACCATATGACCCTTGTGTACTTGCGCCTGACTTACCTGATTTGGAATCACTTTCTGCTCCACCAAAGACTAAATTCATACCCAATTGTACTTGTGCCCATTTCATAGAAGGGACTGAATAGCCCAGTATTTTATCGGTAGCCATATATAATTGCACAGGCCCAAGTTTTGCAGCAAATCCCAAACCGACATTGAAAAATTGCTGAGGGAGCTTGGTTACTGAAGCTGAAATTATAACATTTGAAGAAACCGTTTGTCTGATGCCTAGACCAAATCCGGGATTGATTTGACCTTGAATAATTTTTGCATTTAGGGTAGTAATAACATCGGTGCCATTTACAGGAGTGTATACTATACTACTAATGATATTGGCGGGCAGGAAGGAAGTGTATTGTTCATAGGTTGTATCGACTTTAAATTTATTTGAAACTAATGAGATGGAATCGATAATGTCCCCACCCTGTAGTTCAACTCCCGCATAAACGAAAGTACTATCTGATAAACCAACTGTTTCAATATGCTCTTTCCAACCAATGTAACCCATGTCATTTACGGCAAAAGAGAAGGCGTAATCCTTGTTTAATTTATATTCGAATCCTAGATCCAGGGCAAATCCACTATTTCCATTTGAAATGAAATAAGAGGCCAAATCTTCCTCATTGATGGCCTCATCATTGAATTGACTGATCCCTGCGGTTCGAAACTGAAAATTTTGCCAATCGGCTTCAAATTGATAGTTTTCATTGTTTGTTTTTAGGGTTGCATTAAAGTTATGGGGAGTACTGAGGTTTACGAATCCCTGCAAATATTTCAGTCGGGCACCTACTTTTAAACGCCCATTAAATTCATAAGCAAAGCCTAATCCATATTCACGGTAATAATTGATGCTTGCTCCAAACTTTCCTATGTCTATCTTTCGCCCCACCATGTCACCATTTCCTTTGAAAAGGAATTCGGCAATTTCTTTGGGATAGATAAAATTCGCGGCAAGCCGCTCATTAGCAAATAAACTGACGCCTAATCCGGACTGAGCTCGAAAACCTATATGTGCAAAACTGATGGTTCCATGAAGGCTAAAACTATTGGCTGCCCCCATAGAGGATACCAGTTTATCTAAATTAATTTCATTGATATCTCCGTTCTTAATAACTACATCATCATAGGAAAACCGATTGTTAGCATATAAACTGATGCCGGACAGTACAGGTAAGCCAACAAAAAAGTCTCCTTTGGGAAAATAAGCGGCATTAAATGCAGTGCTCTGTATGGTAGCGCTTCCTAAATGATAGAAAGATGTTCCCTCTTGTGCTAAGGCGGTAAAGGCATAAATTAGAATATGGAGTCCGACAATAATTTTTTTCATAACTCGTAGCTCAATCGCACTTTGCCAGAGATTTTCACTTCTAATGTATATTCCTCCAATAGGGGCGTATAAATAGTGGGAGCCCCATCAGTGGTATTTAGAGTCATAATAATTTTGATAGTTTCCGTATCTTTCAATGCATCAATACCTTCCCCTGTTAACCAGACTTGGCTGATGTTAATTTCGGGTTCTTTGATATTAAAAGTAATTGAATTGAGAGTGGGATTGGCTAAAACATGGAAATCTTCTTCTAAAGAATAAAGAATCTCACTGTTAAAATCCAAAAATTGGAGATTAAGAAGAGCCCCAAAGGGTAGCATATTGTACGTTACAACCCTAAGTTGTAAAGAGTCTAAAGTGGTTACATCTACGTCAACGGTAATAGAATCTAAATTTACAGGGACTGCTAAATTATCCAGATGTAAACTCATGGGAAGTTCCAAGGACATATTTGTAAAAATTTGTGCTCCCGCGTTGAATTCCCTATCTGGGAGAGTATCAGGAGGAAATATGAAAAGTAGGGTATCTCCTTTAGCTAAGTCGGGATTGGCTACCATCGACATATTCATATAGATATTTTCAGGCGTCCAACCTAGAAATTGATCAAAATCGGAAGTGGTTTTGTCTAAAGTAAGAAAGGTTAAAATAGCAGCTGTATCCGTGAGGCTTGGATGTAATATGGATCTTAAAGAGTCATTGAGATCAAAAAAAGAGTCATAAATTGATAAATCTCTTCTTAGGGTATCTCCATTGGCATCAACTTTTGTTCCATAAATTGTTAGTCCTATGGCTAGCGGCATCCGCAACTCATTGTTAATGGTAAAATTTAAATTGGGATTTTCCAACAAAAAAGAGCCACTCTCAAAGGCTTCGAAAAAAGGAATGCTGAAAGAAGAGGTAGGAAAATCTACGGATTGTCTTAAAAATACATCTAGATCAATACCCTGTTCCGTACTTTCTTGGGCTAATTCAATGGTATCGGAATCTTCAAAGCTAAACGAAATCATGCCATTTTCGTCTGTATCTATGGCCAACGTGGAGTCCGCATCTTCCAACAACTCCATCAATTGGTAGGTAGTTTCCCCGATAGGGAACGCGTACAATCCAGTATTTTCAGACAATTTAAGGCCTTCTACGTCCAATTGATCTACATTACAACTGCTGATCAATAAAACGACAACGATGTACAGATATGATGGTTTTATCATGATTATTAGACTGTATTGCTCGTGGGTATTTCGGTATTATATTTTTGATTAAATCCCATGATACCTTGTAGTCCACCTGTGTGAAGTAAAACTATCGTACTTCCTTCTGCAATTTGCTCATTTTTGAGCATTTCCCAAAGGCTTAAGCACATCTTTCCCATATATATAGGATCTAAAGCTATTTTTTTTTTATTATAAAACCATTTTATGAAGGTGATCAATTTAGAATTAAACTTTCCGTAGCCACCAAAATCGTTTTCTGAAAAAGTTTTGAAATTAGTCACCTTTATTTTTTCTTGAATCAATAAGGATTTTATGTGCGTATCTATCCATTTCCCTTTCAGTGCTGAGAATCCCCAAACTTCTTTTTGGCCTGCTAAGCCTTTTAATAATCCAACCATAGTTCCTCCAGTACCGATAGGTGTACAAAGAATATCGAAAGGAAGGCTTATTTCTTCAATGATTTCAGCACAACCCCGAATAGCTGCTCGATTGGTCCCGCCCTCTGGGAGGGTATAGATCTTTCCTTTGACATCGGAAGGAAAGTTTAGATGTGACTTAATTCCTGAGAATTTTTGACGAGGTAAAAAGACAAGAGTCATTCCGAAATTAGCTGCGGCTTTTAAGGTGGGATTGCTATTTGCATTTAATTCATCTCCTCGGATTAAACCGATGGTTTTGAATCCATAGCGCTTCCCAGCCGCGGCAGTGGCAAAGATGTGATTGGAATACGCCCCGCCGTAGGTAAGTAGGGTATCAGCATCCTTCGCTCTAGCCGCAATGAGATTGTATTTTAATTTTCGAAATTTATTACCCATCAAGAGGGGGTCATTGAGGTCATCTCTTTTGATAAAGATTCGAATTTTTTGAAATTCCAAAAAAGGGGTTTTTAATTCTTCGATAGGAGTTTTGGGAATTTCTACCAGCATCTCACAAGTATACGTAAATTTGTAGAATGTCAGATACATCACAAGCGCTTATTGAGGAAGAACTGTTTGAACACTTTAGGATCATTGTTGATCCAAAACAAGGCCCTGTTCGCATCGATAAGTTTTTAATGAAAAAATTAGCAGATTTAACCAGAACTCAAATTCAAGAGTTTATTAAATCAGGATGGATCACTGTCAACCGTGAAGTGGTAAAAGCCAATTACAAAGTGCGTCCCAAGGACGAATTAGTGGTGCTGATGCCAGAGCCACAGCGAGAGGAGGAAATCATTGCTGAAGATTTACCTTTGGACATTCGGTTTGAGGATCCAGAGTTGCTCATTGTATATAAGGAGGCAGGGATGGTGGTTCATCCAGCCTATAAAAATTGGTCTGGCACATTAGTCAACGCTTTATTATGGCATTTCAAGAACTTACCAGAAATGCGAGGCAATGAAGGAAGACCTGGGCTGGTTCATCGGATTGATAAAGATACCTCGGGTTTATTGGTCATTGCTAAATCAGAAAAGGCCATGAAAGGCTTGGCCAAACAATTTTACGACCATTCGATTGACCGCACCTATTACGCCCTGGTCTGGGGGGAACCCGTACCCGCTGAGGGAACCATTGATGTTCAGCTGGGGAGGAGTTTCAAGGATCGCAGGTTGACCTCCGCTTTTCCTGAAGGAGATTTTGGTCGTCGCGCGGTAACTCATTACAAAACATTACAATCTTTTCGGTATGTCAGTTTGATTCAGTGCAATTTAGAAACTGGACGGACCCATCAAATCAGGGCTCATATGAAGTATATAGGGCATCCCATATTTAATGATACCACTTATGGGGGGGATCAAATTTTAAAAGGGACCCTCTTCACCAAATACAAACAATTTGTTCAGAATTGTTTTAAAATCATGCCTCGACAAGCCCTGCATGCTAAAACACTAGGATTCGTACATCCGGTGACCAAAGAAGTAGTGAGATTAGACTCGGACTTGCCCGCAGATTTTACAGAGATTTTGGCTAAATGGGAGCGCTATGTTAATTATATTGAAGATTAGGATGACCAATAACGGCCAAAATTTCGTCCAAATATATGCGATCGTTAGCTAACCTGGGTACTTTATTTTGGCCCCCTAGTTTACCCCTAGATTTCATCCAGGTATGGAAAACGCCAGCAGCTACAGGATATACGACGGGTGCTATGAGGGCTAAATCTTTATGACGCTTGGCATCATAATCTGAATTAATCTCGCGAAGTACCTCATCTAGTATTTGGGTAAATCGATCTAAGTCATCGGGAGTTCTTTGGAATTCAATGACCCATTCATGGCCTCCTTTTTCATTTTTCTCTAAATATTTTGGGCCCGCAGTAAAATTACTGATTTCAGCATTGGTTTTAATACAAGCAACAGACATCGCTTTTTCAGCGTTCCAAATCATTAGCTCTTCTCCAAAAGCATTGATGAAATGCTTGGTGCGTCCTGTTATGCGAATGCGGTGTGGATTTATAGAGGTAAAGGTGATCGTATCTCCAATCTTATACCTCCAAAGACCTGCATTGGTTGTGATGAGGAGGGCATATACTTGATTGACTTTAACTTGGCTAATGTCCAGTGCTTGGGGCTGTTCTTCTTGGATTTGATCAAAAGGAATGAACTCATAAAAAATACCGTAGTCAAGCATGAGTAGCATATCTTTTGAGTCTACTTGATCTTGAATACCAAAAAATCCTTCAGAAGCATTGTATGTTTCTACGTAATGCATTCCAGTACTTGGAATCAGTCTTTTGAATTGAGGCTTATAAGGGCTAAAAGCTACGGCACCATGGAAAAAAACCTCAAGATTAGGCCAAATATCTATTATACTTTCTACTTTTTTTTCCTTTAGAATTTTTTCTAACAAAACCAGGGTCCAGGTGGGGACACCAGAAATACTGGTGACATTTTCATCGATACAGGAATGGATCATTTTTTCTAATTTTTCCTCCCATTCATCCATTAAGGCAATTTCTAAACTCGGTGTTCTCACCAATTGTGCCCACCAAGGGAGGTTACTGATGAGTACGGCAGAGACATCTCCATAAAAGGAATTGCTGTTTTGGTTGAGCTGATTAACCTGACGACTGCCTCCAATGACCAAACTTTTGCCTGTAAACATTTTGGTATTTTCAAAGTTGTTGAAATAGATAGACAAGAGATCTTTGCCCCCTTTGATGTGACAGTCTTGTAAGGCCTCATTAGAAACAGGAATAAATTTACTTCTTGCGTTGGTGGTTCCGGAAGATTTGGCAAACCATTTAATTTCTGAGGGCCAAAGCACATTTTGCTCGCCATGCATTATGCGGTCAATGTATGGAAAAAGGTCTTGATAGTTCTGTATGGGAATTTGCTCTTGAAAACTCTTAAGGCTCTTGATATCTGAAAATTTATGCTTCAGTCCGTAAACGGTTTTAGAACCTTTTTTTACTAACGCCTCCATCAACTCTGTTTGTACTTCATAAGGATACTTTTGAAAGAGTTCAATTTGATGAATTCTTTTTTTCATTACCCAAGTAAAGATAGAGTTAAAGAGGGCCATGTTATATTCTGCGTTTTAATTCAAAATGTTGGCCTAAATAAACGCGCCGAACTTGCTCATCATTGGCGAGTTCTTCGGCGGTTCCTGCTTTAAGTAGGGTACCTTCAAACATCAGATAGGCCCTATCTGTGATGGACAAGGTTTCGTTTACATTATGGTCAGTAATTAAAATGCCGATATTTTTTTCTTTGAGGCGACTCACAATGCCTTGAATTTCTTCTACGGCGATGGGATCGACGCCAGCAAATGGCTCATCTAAAAGGACAAATTTGGGATCAACAGCCAGGGCACGTGCAATTTCTGTTCTGCGGCGTTCTCCACCTGAGAGCACCATACCCTGATTTTTACGAACATGATTGAGACTGAACTCGCTGAGTAAAGATTCTAGCTTTTCTTTTTGATCCGACTTACTCAATTTTGTCATCTCTAGTACCGCCAATATATTGTCTTCCACCGAAAGGTTTCTAAAGACAGAAGCTTCTTGAGCGAGGTAACCAATTCCCAATTTGGCCCGCCGGTACATGGCCAAACCTGTGATGTCTTGATCGTCTAAAAAGATATGACCATCATTGGGTTTGATGAGGCCAACAATCATGTAAAAAGAAGTGGTTTTCCCTGCCCCATTAGGGCCCAGTAAACCCACGATTTCACCTTGTTTTACCGATACGGAAACTTGATTGACTACATTTCTTCCTTTGTATTTTTTGATAATATTTTCGGCTCTTAGTTCCATCATAAAATGTAAATTAATTATAGAATTTGATATCCTTGACGATTAGCTGCAGTCTTTTTCTTCCCTGGAATTCATTTAAGTCAATGTGATAGGCCATTCGAAAACTTTCTGCCGCTAAAATAGGGGCTTCTAGGCCTCCCAGACCAAACGCAATGGCCTCTATGGGGACCTTTGTATCATCTTGCTTCACTTGAAGTTTAAGGTGCTTCTCTTTGATTATTTTCGGACTTCCTACCAGATTGACATGTTCTGTGACAAAAACAGGGTGCATATTCTGAGGGCCAAATGGGGTCATTTGATTGAGGATGTTGAAATTTTTAAATTGGATAAAATCAAGAGGGACTTGGGCATCTACAATTAATTTGGGCCTTTCCGAGTCTGAGGGAATTGTGTTTTTGACAATTTCCTCAAATCGTTCTTTGAAGAGGTCTACTTTATTCAATGCCAAGGACATGCCAGCGGCAAATGCGTGGCCGCCGTATTGCAAGAGGAGATCTGCACATTTGCCCAGTGCGGCATGGATGTCAAAGCCTTCTACTGAGCGCGCAGAACCGGTTGCTACCCCATTATTTTCTGTTAAAATGATGGTAGGTCTGAAATAATGTTCAATGCATCTGGATGCTACGATGCCCACAATACCCTTGTGCCATTTAGGATTAAAAAGAACCGTACTTTTAGCTATCTCTGGAAGCTCTTCATGTATCGTGCGTAGGGCTTCTTCGGTGACCGTTTGATCAATATTTTGCCGTTTTTTATTGACCTCGTTGAGGCGTTGCGCAAAATCTTTCAATTGGGCAGAATCCTCACTAATGAGTAGGTCTACGGACTCATGTGCATGTCTCAAACGACCGGCGGCATTGATTCTAGGGCCGATATAAAAAACTACATCAGAGACGCTGATTGGGGCTTTTATCCCAGCGATATCGATCAAAGCCTGGAGACTTTTTAGGGGCTGGCTATTGATTTTTTGCATCCCAAAATAAGCCAGAATACGATTTTCTCCTACCATTGGGACAATATCAGAGGCGATGCTGACGGCAACTAGGTCGAGGTAATTAAAAAGAGATCCAAGGTCAAGGCTATGCTGTAGACAAAACCCTTGCAAAAGCTTGAATCCGACGCCACAGCCGCTGAGCTCTTTGAAAGGGTAGCGACAGTCTTTTCTTTTGGGATCAAGGACCGCATAGGCCTTGGGAAGAATATTTCCCGGAATATGATGGTCACAGATGATTAAATCGATGCCCTTTTTTTTCGAAAGGTCTGCCATGTTTAGGGCACGGATACCACAATCAAGTGCGATGATTAATTGGCAATCGATCGACGCGGCATATTCGATGCCTTGTTCCGAGATTCCGTAACCCTCTGTGTAACGATCAGGAATATAAAAGCGAATATTTTCAGTATGATTTTTTAAGAAGGAATACATCAATGCCACCGAAGTGGTGCCGTCAACATCGTAATCACCATAGATTAAAATGCTTTCATTTCGGGCCAATGCATCCGAGAGCCGATTTACTGCCAAGCCCAGATCTTTCATTAAAAAGGGATCATGGAGCGTGTCTAAGGAGGGACGAAAGAAGGAGCGTGCTTTTTCAAAATCAGTGATGCCGCGATTGATTAAGAGGCCGCCTAAGATGGGATGTATATTGAGCTGGGCGCCCAATGATTTTGCTTGGGGCTCATTAATTTCGGAAAGATTCCATTTTTTATCCATAGAGGCCAAATATTATGCATTAAGTTGGGTAAACCTAGAATAAAAATTAAGATCTCACCGAAGGGCTTTAAAATGACCAATATTTTAACGAAATTTAGAAAAAATATGGATATCCCAATCAATCAAATTTGGAATTTTATAGCCTTGCGTACCGCGGATACACCCAAGCAGCGGTATTCATTGCATGCTGCTCACGTCATCATGGCAGGATTAGATTCCCAATCGATTACTGAGTTGACCAAAAAAAAGGGATATGACACGGAACTTTTGCCCTCTCTGTTCACTTACAGAGAAATTTTGTGGCAGCCCAACGTCTTTGAAAAACCACAATTATGTACCCCAGCCATTAGAATATTTAAGGCATTTTGCGAGGAGAAAGTAGCTGAATACGATCAAGATAAAGGTAAAATGTATGAAATTTATAGTGGCTTATTGAAAGGCTTGGCTGAAAATTGCGTGCGTGCACTCAAGGATTTAGAAAAAAAACGGCAACCCGTATCTATCCATAAAGTTTTGAAAGAACTAAGAAATCGAAGTTTTCCCATCATTAAATTTTTTATCGACCATCCACAAAATCGAAATGATTATTATCATGAAGCGGTCAATCGGTTAAATTATGCTATTAAGATATCCATAACAGAATTTAATGGCCGATTTACGGAGTTTGAAGAACCTTTTTGGAGGGTAGAAAATGAACAAACAACTCTTAAGAAGGAAACGCGAGTCGCACCAAAAAAAGCGGTAACTGAGGAAGACCCCTTAGATGAACAAAAAGCAATTTTTTGAGAAACTTTTTAACAATAGATTAAGTTTTTAGATGGGAGATGAATCAAGAATCCACTCATAAAACAACATTTTTATTAAAAAATTTAGTCAAAGGGCTCCTTTGGTTGGGTGTGCTGGTTGTGGGCTATGTGATCATCCAAAAATATTTTGGCTTTGATTTAAAAGTTTTTTTAGGATCTCTATATGATCACACCTTGGTAATTTATTTTATTTTTCTTGTATCAGAATTGATATTTGGAATGATCCCACCGGAATTTTTTATGTTTTGGGCCGCTAGTAAAAATCTCTGGCTGTTATACCTTCAACATGTGACTGCCTTGATGTTCATTTCCTATCTTGCGGGCATTATTGGATATTTGATTGGGGCAAAATTTGGAGACTCAAAAATTTATAGGATCTTAAGAAGAAAACGCCTTGGAAAGTTTGAAAAACATTTCCATCAATTTGGGGGATTTCTTGTAGTGGTCGCTGCGCTTACGCCGATTCCTTTTTCAGGAATTTGTATGTTGGTGGGATCTGTAAAATATGATTTTAAAAAATTCATCTGGATTTCTATGTCAAGATTTATGAGGTTTATTTTGTACGCAGCCATCGTTTGGGAGGCTAATTCGGTAAGTTAAATGGGGAAAATAGGGGTATTATTAGTGAATTTGGGAACTCCAGATTCAACCAAGGTGTCAGATGTAAGAAAGTATTTGAGAGAGTTTCTCATGGACAAAAGGGTGGTAGATATTCCTTTCGTACTGAGATGGATTTTAGTCAATTTAATCATCGCTATTTTTAGAGCGCCTAAATCAGCCGCAGAATATCGAAAATTGTTTACCGAACGGGGCTCTCCGCTCAAATTTTATACGGAGGACCTTACGGCGATGGTACACAAGAAGCTGACTAAGGATTATGCAGTCGAATTTGGGATGAGATACCAAAGCCCTTCTATTGAAGAGGCCATCAAAAGACTCATGGTTCAGCATGTTTCAGAGATCAAGGTGATTCCTTTATTTCCTCAGTACGCTTCTGCGACCACAGGATCAGTGATCGATAAAGTGATGGAGTTCACCAAGCAATGGCAGATTATTCCAAAAATAAGTTTTGTATCACAATTTTTTCATCACCCCCTTTTGATTGAGACCATATTCGATCAGGCGCAACCTTTTTTAAAGGCCCACGATTATGATCATTATCTGTTCAGTTACCATGGCTTGCCTGAGCGCCAGATTAGAAAAGGATCCGTAGACAAGTATTGTAAATTAGGATCTTGTTGTGCTGCTTTGGGCCCAAAAAACCAATTTTGTTATCGAGCACAATGTTTTGAAACTACCCGACTCATTGTTGACAAAATGAAGATCAGTCAAGACGACTATACGGTTTGTTTCCAGAGTCGATTGGGGAGAGATGAATGGATCAAGCCTTATGCGGAGGATACCTTAAAAAAATTGGCTGCTGAAGGAAAGAAAAGCATCTTGGTGTTTTCGCCGGCTTTTGTTTCGGATTGTTTGGAAACGACCATTGAGGTGGGAGAGGAGTATAAAGAAAATTTTATCGAAGCAGGAGGGATAAGATGGGATTTGGTTCCAAGTCTTAATACTGAATCCAAATGGGTAGATTGTGTGGTAGATATGGTCAAGTAATAGGAATAATTGAAGGGTTATTTAAAATAAATGACTGCTTTTTTTTATCTTACTATTATGAAAAGCATCCTTACTGTCTGTTCTTTATTGTTGGTAGCAAGCGCAGCGGCGCAAACTGACGTCACCTTATTTGACCGGCACATCGACGCACAAGGAGCCTATATTGTAGAAGAATTTGTTTCTTTATTGAAGATCCCCAATGTAGCGTATGATCTGCCCAATATCAACAAAAATGCCCAGTATATCATGGGCGAATTGACTGATCGAGGCATTTCGACACAATTGTTGGAGCATCCGGGCACCCCTCCCATCGTCTATGGCTATTTGGAGTCAAAAAAGGCGACCCGAACGCTTGCATTTTACGTACATTACGATGGTCAACCCGTAGACAAAACGCGATGGAAACACGATCCCTGGACGCCTAAAATGTATGATAAATCCTTAGCAGATGGCGGGGTAGAGATACCCTTTCCAAAAGAGGGTGAAAAAATAGATCCTGTATCTCGTATTTACGCGAGGTCAGCAGGCGATGATAAGGGTCCTATTATTGGTATCTTGGCGGCGATTGATGCCATGCAAGCGGAAGGGATTGAGCCCACGTCTAATTTTGTTTTTTTCTTTGAAGGTCAAGAAGAGGCAGGATCTGAGCATCTTAGATCCTATCTGGAAGATCATTCGAAATTACTTGAAGCGATCGATTTGTGGATGTTTTGTGATGGGCCAATCCACCAGTCGAGAAAACCACAATTAGTTTTTGGGGTTCGAGGGGTTACGGGATTTGAGGTGACGACTTACGGGTCTAATAGGTCCTTGCACAGTGGCCATTATGGAAACTGGGCTCCGGTGCCGGGACAAATGCTGTCTTCATTGATTGCCAGCATGAAAGATGAAAATGGCAATGTCTCCATTGAGGGATTTTATGATGATGTAGATCCGTTGAGCACCTATGAAATAGAATCTATGGCCAACATCCCACAAATCGATGCGCAACTCAAAAAAGAATTAGGGCTGAACGATACGGAGGGATCCGAGACGCTTTATGAACGTCTTTTGTATCCTTCCCTTACCATCAAGGGAATCAATAGTGGTAAAGTAGGAACTAAGGCAAGAAATGTCATCCCAGCAAGCGCGACTGCTTCCATTGGTATCAGGCTCGTTAAAGGAAATGACCCGGATAAAATGATTGATCTTGCAGAAAAGCACATGGTTAAGCAAGGCTATCACATCGTACGCGAAGACCCTGATGAGGCGACCCGTTTGGCGTATCCTAAAATCGCTAAAGTTGTCAGAGGGCATGGTTATCCTGCGGCACGGACCTCTATGAACAACCCACATGCACAGCATATTGTGTCGAGGGTACAAGAGGTGGTAGGAGAGGATTTAATCTTATTGCCCACCCTGGGGGGATCATTACCCTTGTATTTATTCACAGATGTGTTGAAAAAGCCAGCGCTAGTTGTGCCAATCGCCAATCATGATAACAATCAACATGCCGCCAATGAAAATATAAGGATAGAAAACCTGTGGTATGGGATTAAACTGATTGGAGCCATCATGACTATGGCGCCAGAATAGCAAAATGGGAGATAGATTATTTGGGACGCATCAGCTTGCTGAGGGCCGCTACCGTATAATCAATTTCTTCTAGGTTGTTGTACTTACTAAAAGAGAACCTTACGGCACCCCTCTTAGGATCTCGATTCAATTCAGCTAACACATGAGAACCGATATTTGATCCACTAGAGCAGGCGCTTCCACCGGAGGCAGAAATTCCAGAGATATCTAAATTAAAAAGGAGCATTTCATTATGGGATGTGGGCGGCAAACAAACATTTAATATTGTGTACAGGCTCTGATTAAGATCAGCACATTGTCCATTGAATTGAACGCCAGGAATTTTTTTCATCAATTGATCAATCATGTATTTTTTGAGCTTTTTGATTTGAGCTTTTTGTACTTCTAGCTCTTCGCAGGCAATTTCTAAGGCTTTTGCAAGTCCCACAATTCCATAAACATTTTCGGTGCCTCCCCGCATGTTTCTTTCTTGTGCCCCTCCGTTTATAAAGGGATTGATTTTATGACGGTAATTGACATAAAGAAATCCAACTCCTTTAGGCCCATTGAATTTATGGGCAGAACCGACCAAAAAATCTACCGGTAAAAGTGATAAATCGAGGTCAATATGGCCCATGGTTTGTATGGTATCGGTATGAAACAAGGCCTCGTGTTGATGGGCCAAGGTACCTATTTTCTCTAAGTCATTGAGATTGCCGATTTCATTATTGGCATGCATTAGAGAGACCAATGTTTTTTTTGAAGGGATCTTCAACAGCATTTCTAAATGTTCTAGATGAATTTGACCGGCTTCTTTTAAATTAACAAAGCTTAATTTCAAACGGTTGCGCTGAGCCAAGAGTTCTGCAGTGTGCAATACCGCATGATGTTCAATTTTAGAGGTAATGATGTGATCTACTCCCAGGGTGTTTACACAACCGGAAAGGGCCGAATTATCGGCTTCTGTTCCGCCAGAAGTGAAAAAGATTTCACCTGGAGATGTTTTTAATAAAGCAGCGACTTTGCTTCGGGATCTTTCGATATGAGACCTCACCGCGCGACCATGACCATGGATAGAAGAAGGATTTCCAAAATGTTTAAGCATCAGCGGTTTCATGGCCTCAAAGACCATAGGGTCGAGGGGAGTAGTGGCTGCGTTGTCTAAATATACCTTCATCAAGGGTAAATTAATCAATCAGTCATTATTTCTTTAATATCTAAAATAATTTTATTTGCTAGATGATCAGCGGTCACCAGACTTTCCGATTCTGCAAAAATTCTTATGATGGGTTCGGTATTTGATTTTCTCAGATGGATCCAATCATGATCAAATTCTATTTTCAGGCCATCGGTAGTGTTGATGGGATGTTTGGCATACTTATTTTTAAGCGCTTCCAAAATGGCATCAATATTGATTTCTGGCGTGAGTTCAATTTTATTTTTTGAGATGAAATAATTGGGATATTGCCTTCGTAAGACCGAAGCTGGACGACCGAACTGAGCCAAATGTGAAAGAAACAGGGCAATTCCGACCAAAGCGTCTCTGCCATAATGCAATTCAGGATAGATAATCCCACCATTGCCCTCTCCGCCAATTACGGCAGCTACTTCTTTCATTTTGGCGACGACGTTGACCTCTCCTACGGCAGCGGGGTGATAAATTCCCTTGCGTTTTTCCGTCACGACCTTTAACGCCTGGGTGCTGCTTAGATTAGAAACCGTATTGCCGGGTGTTTTAGAAAGCACATAATCACTTACGGCTACCAACGTGTATTCCTCACCAAAAGGCTCTCCATTTTCACTGACCAAAGCCAATCGATCCACGTCCGGATCTACGACAATACCCAGATCAAACTTGCCCTTTTCTATCTCTTTGCAAATTTGTCTGATGTTTTCGGGTAAGGGTTCAGGATTATGTGCAAAGAGGCCATTCGGCTCGCCATTTATTTGAAGCACTTCGACCCCCAGTTTTGCTAGCAACAGGGGAATGGCAATTCCTCCCGTGCTATTCACGGCGTCTAATATGACTTTGAATTTTTTAGCCTTTATGCTCGGGACATCTACTAGGGTCAATTGAAGAATTTTCTCAATGTGATCCATAATGGTGACCTCTGAGGAAATAATTTTCCCAATATTTTTACTTTCTTCAAAAGAATAATTACCTGCTTCTGCACGCTTGAGAACTTCTGCGCCCAACTCCGCTGAAATAAATTCGCCGGCGTCGGTTAAGAGTTTTAGGGCATTCCAACCAATGGGATTATGGCTTGCAGTGATAACGATCCCTCCTTGTGCTTGCTCAGCAACGACAGCCATCTCAACGGTAGGCGTGGTACTCAATCCCGTATCAATTATATCAATACCTTGGGCAATCAACGTATTGGATAATAGGGCCCCAATCATAGGACCGGAAGGCCTTGCGTCACGTCCAATGACGACCTTAGGATTCTTAAATTTTGTTTTAAGGATTTCACCGAAAGCAGCAGCATATTTGACTACATCTAATGGGGATAAGGTTTCCCCTGGACTTCCGCCGATGGTTCCGCGGATACCAGCAATAGATTTTATTAACGTCAATTTTTAGTATATTTAGGCATTTTGAATATTACGAGTTGTTGAATTCAGTTGAATTTTTCCAATATTTTAGTTACTTCAGATTCATTTTTTTCACAGGGAGCTCCTGCGATGACAGTTTTGCCACAATAGCCGCAAGCAGCTCCTTCTGGATTAAGGAAAGGGTTTTGCGATGCACAAGTACCTTTAAACTCTCCTTTATTTAAGAAAATCAAGCGAACCGACATGCCCACAAAAAAGAGCGCAACAAAACCAATGCCTAAGAATACTGTGATCATATATTATACAGTGCAAAGTTAATGACTCAGAAGGTTAACTTTACAAAAGTTGCGGATTAAGATTTACTTTTTGATATGACTAAGAAAATAATTAAGTACCCAGACCTTGAAAGATCTGATAAGTTAGCAGCCTTTGATAGGTTACTTACCATTATGGATGAGCTTAGAGAAAATTGTCCATGGGATAAAAAGCAAACCATGGAGAGCCTACGACACCTGACCATTGAAGAAACTTATGAGCTGTCCGATGCCATATTAGAGAGCGATTTAGAGGCGGTAAAAGAGGAGTTGGGAGATCTTATGTTGCATTTGACCTTTTATGCGAGATTAGCTGCTGAAAAAAAAGCTTTTGATATGGCGTCGATCTTGGACGGGATATGTGATAAATTAATTCGAAGGCATCCCCATATTTATGGAGATACCCTCGCTGAGGATGAGGCTGCGGTGAAAGCCAATTGGGAGCAGATCAAGCTAAAAGAAAAGGGAAATACATCGGTACTTGGGGGGGTTCCTCGATCCTTACCGGCCCTGGTGAAAGCGATGCGAATTCAGGAAAAGGCGAGCGGAGTAGGATTTGATTGGGAAAACGGAGATCAAGTTTGGGACAAAGTAGAAGAAGAAATCAAAGAATTTAAGGCCGAAACCCAAGCGGAAACAGTAAATTCAAAACTTAAGAATGAGGAGTTTGGAGACGTATTATTTTCCTTGATTAACTATGCACGATTTCAAGATATTAATCCAGAAGAGGCACTTGAGCGGACCAATAAAAAATTTATTAAAAGATTTCAATATTTAGAAAGAGCATCAAAAAGAGAAGGAAAATCACTTGCTGAAATGACCTTGTCAGAAATGGATATTTATTGGGAGAAGGCTAAAAATAATGAAAAAAATTAGAAGATTTTATACATAAATCATGATGAAAAAATTATGCAAAAAAAGGATTTCAGCTTTCTAAACAGGAGCTCAGTGGGGTGTATGTACAGGACCTGTTTGGCCCCTTGTTTTTCGGTTTGACTCATGGGTTAACGGAGTTTTTGGATAAAACCATAAGGTTGAAACGGAGATCAATAGATTTGAAAGAGTGGCTTAAATGGACCAATCAGGTTTGGAGTTGTTGCATGTGGCCTTAGCCACGTTTCATAGACAAAAAATCAAGGTATTATTTACCGGGTCATCAGGTCAACTTAAAAAGCGCTATGGACAATTTGGCCCGATACTGGATGGGAACGAGTGAACGGTATCATTTGATGATTTAAAGGCCTGTGGAGTTTATTTAAAAACTCAGCTTACTTGATCAGGCAAATTCGTGTAATTATTAAGTAAAAGGCTTGTGAGTCGAATGGGATATGAAAGGCTAGGTCCATGTCCAAAAGGTCCTATTCTCCTTATTAACATTTAGTAAGTTATACACTGAAAAAAATGGGGTAAGACATAAAATACTGATTAACAGTTATTTATAAATATTCAATTAATAAAAAAAAGTGTGGATAACTATTAACTCATTGATTATTAATTTATTATGACCAAATCATGAATTACTCTTTGGTTTGCCTAATAAGACGTGTGCGATAAGTATTGAAAATTCTGGATTTAGAGAGAAATCCTATGTATTTTCCGTCATCTATTACGGGTAAATTCCAAGCATGGGAGATTTCAAACTTATCCATCACGGTTTGCATATTGTCATAGGATGAAACGTGGGTAGACACTTGGGTCATGAGTGTATTTATCGTTACATGATTTCTCTGGGATTCGTCAAACATAATTTCACGAATATTGTCTAACGTGATTATCCCTTGCAATGCTCCATCTTGGTTAACAACGGGAAAAATATTGCGCGTACTTTTTTTGAACAGCGGAATTAATTCGTTGAGCGTAGCATCAGGAGCGATGGTGAGTAGATCTTTTTCAATCATCTTTTTTAAACTGATTTTATTCAAAACCATTTTGTCTCGATCATTGACCACGATGTCTCCGCGCTTGATCAGGTTTCGCATATAAATAGAATGTTTTTCAAAATAGGTGACGGTCACATAGGAGATGGCGGAAACGAGCATCAGGGGAACAAATAACAAATAGCCACTGGTAATCTCGGCAATTAGAAAAATGGCCGTTAAAGGAGCATGAAGTACGCCACTCATGACCCCACACATGCCCACGAGGGTAAAATGGCTTAAGTTGACGGGAGCTTCGGGATAAATCCATTCAAAAATCAGCCCAACTAAAAAGCCTACCAATCCGCCCGTGTATAAAGAGGGGGCAAAAATACCTCCGCTACCTCCTGCACCCACCGTTAAACCTGTAGCGATGGGTTTAAGGAAAATAAGACATAAAAGCGCGAGGGGAACAAACCATTGATGGGTAGTCCCAGAGAGTTCAGTAAAATAATGAGATTCAAACAATGAGGTAGGTGCACCCTTCAAGAGATTAATGACCATATGGTAACCTTCGCCATATAGAGAAGGAAAAACCAAGAGTAATAACCCTAAAGAAAGACCTCCTAAAAGGGCTCTAACAAAAGGGTTTTTAATTTTTTGGATGCCATCTTCGGTCCGTGAAAGCATCCGGGTAAAATACACTGATGCGGCACCACAACAAAGACCCAATAATAGATAGTAGGGAGTAGACCAAGCAGAAAACTCTTCAGTGAGCTTGAAGGAAAACAAAATATCATCGCCGAGCAAAATTAAGGACATCAGTTGACCGCATACTGAGGCAATTAAGATGGGAATAAATTTATTTATAGTCACATCGGTCAACATGACTTCAACGGCAAAAATGACACCTGCGATAGGAGAATTGAAAATAGCCGATACTGCGGCGGCGGCACCACACCCAATCATTAATGTTCTTTTTTTGTAATCAAGATGGGCCAGACGGGCTAAGTTGGATCCTATGGCAGAGCCCGTGACGACAATAGGGGCCTCCAAGCCAGCCGAGCCACCAAAGCCCACTGTAATAGCACTGGTGAGCATGTTTGAATACATCCTTGTTTTACGAATGATGGAAGACCTTTTGGAGATGGCGTATAAAACTTTACTGATCCCATGTCCGGTAATGTCTTGCAGTACGTATTTGGCAATAAATACGGCCAATAAAATACCCATCGCAGGATAAAATACCCATAAATATTTCCAACCTGTTACCTCAATATTATTTTGAAGGACCTGCTCAATGAAGTGAACCGTTGTCTTGAGGGCCACCGCCGCCAGCCCTGCCAAGATGCCCACAAAACCTGCAATGATCAAGGTGAAATTGTTGTCATTGATGTGTTTGAGACGCCAAATGAGGAAGGGCATTAAGGGGTTGTGTGAATTCATATTATTAGACAGCCATTAATTAGGTATTATTAAATTAAATGAAAGAAGCTTGCTTCTTCATGAGGGCTTCTTCTATATATTGGAAGGTTGAAAGTATTTCAGGTTGCCCATCTACCACCGCGACGTTGTGTTCAAAATGAGCAGAGGGTTTCCGGTCTGCTGTAACAATGGTCCAACCATCGGCTAATTGAATTACATTTTTGGTACCTAGGTTGACCATGGGCTCAATAGCCAGCACCAGGCCTTCTTTTATTTTACGACCACTGCCTCTTTTTCCGAAGTTGGGCACCTCTGGAGCTTCATGCATTTTTTTACCAAGCCCATGTCCTACCAGTTGCCGTACGACTCCAAACCGATTCTTTTCAGCATGGTGCTGGACGGCATAACCAATGTCTCCGATGCGTTTACCCACGACCATTTGTTCAATGCCTAGGTAAAGACTCTCTTTGGTAATGCGCAATAATTTTTTAATTTTATCGGAAATTTCACCGACGGCAAAGGTAAAGGCGTGATCTCCATAATAGTTATTTTTTAATGCGCCACAATCTACCGAAATGATGTCTCCATCGATCAATGGTTTGTCGCCGGGAATGCCATGTACGACTTGTTCATTGATTGAAATACATAAGGTGGCTGGAAAATCGTAGAGACCTAGAAAACCAGGTAGGGCGCCTTGATCTCTGATGTATTCTTCTGCCTTTTTATCTAATGTTTTTGGGGAAATGCCGGGCTGTATGATTTCCGCCAGGATACCTAGGGTCCGTGATACGATCAACGCACTTTCCCTGATCAATTCAATTTCTTCTTTGTTTTTGTAATGAATCATGAGTTTTCAATAAAACAAAGATAACAACAAAAAACCCTGACAGATTCTGTCAGGGTTTCATTTTTTTCCCTTATTATAATTATGATTTTGGAATATTTTCTTTTACCTCCTTGATAGGCACTCTTACCCCATCTCTATAGGAAATGATCCAAGCATCAGAAACACCCATCTCACGCATGTATTTTTTGAAGGTATCAGCTTCCCAGTAATCCGTAAACACACCTAAGGTGTATCTCATCAAACCATCTTCTCCTACTTCTCCAAAAAAGCTGTCAGACTTATCCAGGTACTTGCTTAAATCTTTATTTTGAAAGGCTCCGATTTGAACCTTAAAAGCAATGCCTTTCATAGCAGGTCTCTTTTTGGTCATTGAACTCCCTGAGGTTGCTACGCCTTCTTTTGCTTTTTTTGCATTCGCAGCCATTTGCTTTCTCATCTCTCTCATTTGAGCCTCGTACTGCGCAACCTGATCCTCTTTTTCTTTGTTCGCGGCGTCGTTTGCAGATAATTCATCATTTAAACTTGCTATTTGACCTTTCAAGCCCTTATTTTCATCAATAAGCGCTTTGTATTGTTCTGGCGTAAGTGATTTGACCCTTTTCTTCCATTCTTTCTTTTCTTTTTTCGACAATTGACTCATCGCATCAAAAGATACTGTTAAGCCTAAAATCAAGATCAATAAGGTTGTAAATTTTTTCATTTTATCTAATTAAGTAAGAATTACGTAGCTATTGGATGATAAAGTAAGATAATTAACCTTTAATATCCAAAATTAAGCTTTGATAGATCCGATCATGTCTTCTGGTCGTACCCACTCAGCGAATTGGGCTTCGCTCATTAATTCAAGGGCCAATGCCGCTTCTCGAAGCGTAGTACCTTCTTTATGGGCTTTTTTTGCAATTTTTGCAGCATTTTCGTATCCAATATGCGGGTTTAAGGCGGTTACCAGCATCAGTGATTTTTCCAATTTATCTTGAATAACGCTATAATTCGGCTCAATACCCACCGCACACTTGTTATTAAAAGATTGACAAACATCTCCAAGCAGTCTTGCAGAGTTGATGAGATTGTAGGCCATCATAGGTTTGAAAACATTGAGTTCAAAATGGCCACTCATCCCACCGATGGTGACGGCTACATCATTTCCCATGACCTGAGCACAGACCATGGTAAGGGCCTCGCACTGGGTAGGATTAACTTTTCCAGGCATGATTGAAGAGCCAGGTTCGTTTTCGGGAAGGATGATTTCTCCAATACCGCTTCTGGGACCTGAACTCAGCATACGAATATCGTTACCAATTTTCATTAAGCTGACGGCCAGTTGCTTTAAGGCCCCATGAGATGCTACTAGAGCATCATGGGCCGCCAAGGCTTCAAATTTATTATCTGCTGAAACAAAAGGGATGTCTGCATGTTTAGCAATGTATTGGGCAACTAAATCGGCATAGCCTTTGGGCGTATTGAGGCCGGTACCTACAGCCGTACCTCCTAAAGCCAATTCTGACAAATGAGCAAAAGTTTGCTTAAAGGCCTTAAGACCATGATCTAATTGTGAAACATAACCAGAAAACTCTTGTCCTAGGCTCAAAGGCGTAGCATCCATGAAATGGGTTCGGCCTATTTTGATGACCCCTGAAAAACTTTTCGCCTTTGAATCAAGGGTATTTCTTAGTAAGGTTATGGCCGGGATCGTATTTTCTACCAATATTTTGTAGGCCGCGATGTGCATGGCGGTGGGAAACGTGTCATTTGAAGACTGACTTTTATTCACGTCATCATTGGGGTGGATGATTTTTTTTGCATCCGTTAATTGACCTCCTTTCAGGACATGACTCCTATTGGCGATGACCTCGTTGCAGTTCATGTTAGACTGCGTGCCTGAACCAGTCTGCCAGACGACTAGCGGGAATTGATCGTCCAATTGACCTTTCAAGATTTCATCACATACATTGGCGATGATGCTTGCTTTTTCGTCATCTAAGACGCCAAGGCTTGCGTTGGCCTGTGCAGCGGACTTTTTTAAGATGGCAAATGCACGAATGAGCTCGATGGGCATGGTCATGTTGGGGCCCCCAATTTTAAAATTATTTCTGGAGCGCTCAGTTTGTGCCCCCCAATATTTGTCGGCGGGAACTTTAATCTCACCCATGGTGTCGTGTTCTAGACGATATTCCATACGTACGTTGGTCTAATTGAAGTACAAAAATAGAGATTAAGTTGGATACGATAATAATAATTCAAAAGTAACTGATTAAAAAAAATTGGGGTACTCTGTGAATTTTGTTTCTATGAGGTATTAGTAGTAGGTTTGCTGTTTAGAATGATTCTAAATAAATGAAATTGATTAAGGTACTCATTTCGGATTTTCAGTTTTTGACGAGAGAAGGTCTTATCAAGCTGATGGAAGGAACCCAACATTTCGATTTGGTAGGGGTTCTTGAAGATCGAGAACAATGGATGGACCAAGTCACTCAAGCACAGCCAGATGTTTTGATTCTGGATTATCCAGAGCATCAATCAGAGATGAATGCGACCCTCACCGAATTCATCAAGTTACAGGCAAGCAATATTTTGGTAGTAACCAATGAAGTTGAAAAAGGCCATATACAAAACTTACTGGGCCTAGGTGTGAAAGGCATTGTGACCAAACGGTGCAGTCAAACAGAAATCATCCATGCCATTGAATCGGTGGCCAAGTCGAACCGATTTTTTTGTAACAGTATTTTAGAAATTGTCATGGCCCCCCATGAGGAGGCAGGACAAAATTGCGAACCCACGGATTTATCTAAACGCGAATTTGAGGTACTTGAATTGATTGCGAAGGGCTTTAGAACGGCAGATATAGCCGAAAAACTGTTTGTAAGCATCCATACCATCAACTCCCATCGCAAGAATATTCTGAAAAAATTAAAACTCAAGTCCCCGGCACAACTCATTGTTTATGCCATTGAATCTAAACTGGTTCAAGTTTAAGGGAACGATAATTTCGATAGCCTTTCAGCAGATTGCAGAAAAGCGTTTATTTTTGGTGTCATAAACTTGTGAAACCAATGACCTTAGACCAAGTATCAAATTCTTCAAGATCTTATATTGTCAAGGATATAAAAAAAGATCCCCTCATGACCAAGTTGATAGATATGGGTTTATTTCCCGGAAAAGAAGTCAGGTTACTTTTCAAGGCTCCCTTTGGTGACCCCATTGCCATTGACGTACAAGGTTACACGTTGTCCTTAAGGCGAGAAGAGGCCGCATTAATTTCCATCGAATGAAGGCGGCCCTCGTCGGAAACCCAAATGCGGGCAAGACTTCGGTCTTCAACTTACTCACTGGACTGAATCAAAAGGTGGGAAATTACCCCGGTATCACGGTAGATAAAAAATGGGGTTATTTTAATTACCAAGGCACCGACGTGGAATTACTGGATTTGCCAGGGCTTTACAGCATCTATCCAAAGTCTCAAGACGAAGAGGTGGTTTTTCAAGTGCTGCGCCAAAAGGATCATCGAGACCATCCTGATTTGGTGATCGTGGTCATGGATGCCACCAATCTAGAGCGCAATTTATTTCTTGCTACTCAGATATTGGATCTGGGAATACCTACTTTATTGATCGCCAACATGATAGATCTTATGGATAAAGATCATGCAGGGGTCAATCTTGAAAAGCTCAGTGAGTTATTGGGCGGCGTACCCTTGGTCCCCTTCAATGCGCGCACTGGCCAAGACCTGGCCCTCTTGAAATCGGTCCTCTTAGAGGTGCCGTTGGAGGTTATGCCCAGCCCACACACGCAGGAATTTATGAATTTGGAGGAGTGGAATACAGGCAGGCAAGAGGAGGCTGCCCTGGGAGAAGCGCGCTACAAAAGAATACGTCAAATATTGTCTTTCTGTCAGCCCTTACCTCGAAAGCGTTCGGTAAGACATCAAAAATGGGATCAAATCCTTACCCATCCTGTATGGGGTTATCTTATTTTTCTCTCTCTTTTGGCCCTCATCTTTCAAACCATTTTTGCCTGGTCTGAGGTGCCCATGAATTTAATTGATACGGTTTTTTTGACCCTGAGTCAATGGACCCAGGCGGCCTTACCTAACGGCTCCCTGACCGATTTGATTTCGCAGGGACTCATCCCTGGATTGGGCGGAGTCATGATCTTTATTCCGCAGATTGCGCTCCTCTTTGGCTTCATTTTCGTTCTGGAAGAAACCGGCTACATGGCGCGCGTGGTCTTCATTACCGATCGATTGATGCGACCTTTTGGCTTAAACGGGCGCAGCATAGTGCCGCTTATATCTGGTGTGGCGTGCGCCATACCTGCCGTGATGGCCACCCGCACTATAGATCATTGGAAGGAACGCCTCATTACCATCATGGTGGTGCCCTTGATGAGTTGTTCGGCGCGACTCCCGGTGTATACCTTGATGATCGCTTTGGTGGTACCCGATGTTTCTTGGGGCATTTTTAATTTGAAGGGCATGGTTTTGATGGCCTTATACCTCGTAGGTTTTGTGGCAGCCCTGTTTTCGGCTCTCCTCTTTAAGTGGATCTTGAAAACTAAAGAAAAAAGCTTTTTGGTCATGGAATTGCCCGATTATAAAACCCCGCGTTGGTCGAATTTGGGCATCACCATGCTCGAAAAATGCAAAGTATTTGTTTGGGAGGCGGGGAAAGTGATCCTTGCTATCTCTGTGATTTTATGGATATTGGCCAGTTATGGCCCAGGGGATCAAATGGCCTCCGCCATTGCAAAGATTCCGGTACCCACCGAGGCTGCCCAGCAGGCGGATTACCAGCAACAGGTCAAATCAGTTGCCTTAGAGCATTCTTACATCGGTATCGCTGGAAAATGGATGGAGCCAGCGATTCAACCCTTGGGATACAATTGGCAAATTGGGATTTCATTGATTACCTCTTTTGTGGCCCGAGAAGTATTTGTGGGTTCGATGGCGACCATTTATAGTGTGGGAGAAACTTTTGAAAACGATCAGACCTTACTGGAGCGCATGTCCCACCAAAGGAATGGCCTAGGAAAATCGGTCTATACGTTGGCTTCAGGGATTTCTTTGATGTTGTTTTACGCTTTCGCCATGCAATGTATGAGTACCTTGGCTGTGGTGCGCCGAGAAACCAAAAGTTGGAAATGGCCCCTCATCCAATTGGTCTATATGACGGCCCTTGCCTATATTAGTGCGCTGATTGCCTTTAATCTATTGAATTGATGGTACAAACATTTATCATTTTCCTGCTACTGATCTCCTCAATCCTTTATTTGACCCATAAATTCATCCTTAAAAGGGAGGCAAATCACAAAGAAGGCTGTGCGGAATGTGGGCCCTCAAGAAAAACCGTTGGGCATCCCTAGTTCTAGTGATCATTGGCTACAACTAGTGAGGAGAGAATTGCCTATCAGTAGGGATGCTATGGCAGTAGGGTCAGGGGTATTTTTGTTATCTGTTTTAATCATAACAAACCATGCACTTTAATTCCCCTTCCGATTCTTTTGACGTTACCTTTAGTCCGCTTGAGGATAAAAAGAGTGCGCACGACTTGGGTTGTGTATTTAAAAAATGTTGTGAAAAATATAAGAGAAAAGGTAAAAACTGCAAAAAATGTCCTCGAAAGTAATGTCTTCAGCGATTGTATTTGAAACGCTAGGCACTTCGGTTTCTCAATGTGACCGTTCTGAGAAATTTTTCCTTCACTTTTTGGAGAAGCCGATGGAGCTTAAATTATGTGAGCTGATTGGATTGAAACGCAAAATCGAAAATATTGACCTCACCGCATTGGTTTCCAGTCAAGGACCTGATATTGAGATCTTGTACCTATCTCATCAGCATCCGATCTTGGTACTTTCAATTTATGAAATTTTGGAATTGAGAGAAGTGCTATCTGGCACTTTCACCATGCTCGAGCTTAATAGTTTGATCCATAAATCCATTCACCGAAAATTTTCATAATCGGTATTTAGACTCATTATAAATATCTTTCAAATTCTTTGGATCGCAGTTTTATTGCTTACTTTGTATAAGTAAAATATAATTATTTTGATATGAAGGACATTCTAAGAAGACATCAAGTACTCAAATTAGAGATCGTCGATGTCATTAACAAACAAATAAAGATGGAGGCACATTCGTCATCGGCCTATCTAGCGATGGCCGGTTGGTGTGATCTACAAGGGTATGACAATTGTGCGGATTTTTTCTTCAAGCAATCTGAAGAGGAGCGGAAGCATCAACTTAAATTTTTTCATTATTTGACAGACATGGAGGCCCAAGCCATTTCTCCCGCAATTGGAGATTGTCAGCATGATTTTGAAAATCTAAGAGATGTCTTTGAGACGGCATTGGACATAGAAATTAGCGTAACCGACGCCATTCATGATATCGTGGGTGTGTGTAGAAAACACACTGATATTGCCACAGAGGAATTCATGAAGTGGTTTGTTCAAGAACAAATTGAGGAGGAATATATAGCCAGAAGGGCATTGGAATTATTTGATGTGTTAGGTGAAGATAAAATCGCACTGGGCATGATCGAAGAAAAAATA
>Ga0206124_10000550_pt1 | contig 29982 bp, 31 predicted proteins | sample Helgoland_Spring_3_FD_148671 | JGI IMG/M metagenome (GOLD analysis project Ga0206124, IMG submission 148671) | Pelagic subsurface seawater microbial communities from Kabeltonne, Helgoland, North Sea - Helgoland_Spring_Bloom_20160321_2 | ecosystem: Environmental > Aquatic > Marine > Epipelagic ... | reverse complement strand
GACCTCTCTAGCTTAGAGGATGGTGTTGGTATCACTTCAGCCCAAGCAAGTGCTATAACTGCAAACACCGCTAAGACAGGCATTACCTCAAGTCAAGCAAGTGCTATTACCGCAAACACCGCTAAAGTAGGGATGACATTAGGCACAACATCCTCTACAGCACTAGCGGGCGATGCGCTTAGCGGCGATGTGCAGATAGGGAACAGTACATCCGACAAGATAGGATTTTTCGGAAGCGCCCCAACTGCCCAGTCAGACGTCAACGGCCCGACATGGTCTGCCAGCGATTGCGGGTATCAGACAGTGGGATGTACTCAGGATATAGAGGATAACAGAGCGGCCATAAACGAAATAATTAATGCGCTTCGGGCAATGGGATTAATTAAGACGTACTCGGACGAGCCTTTTTAAAAGAAGAGCAGATATGGGATCAATATGTTTACGATGGTTGCGCCTCATACTTTCATATTCTTCAACTTGGTCATGAGGACTTCCGAATTAGTAGAAGACTAATGAAAAATAGAATATTGGGTAAAGCATTTGAGGAAATGGGTCTTAAACATCATCAAAAAGAGGCAGTGAATAAGATTCAAACATGAGTCAATAATTCCCCTTCTGAACCTGAAATACTCGCAGACCAACTCAATGAATATTGGAAAAATATGTCAAAAGAAGAAATAAGAAAATCTAAATAGGTTAGACATGAAACGACTACTTTTACTTACAGCGATATTCTTGAGTGGTTGTGCGGAAGTACAGCAAAACATCAAAAACTCAATCCACAAAGAGAAGAGAGATATTTATGATTGCTTTTTTAGGAACGGGTGCCTATTTCGCTTTTTCGTTTTTCTGTCTAAAGAAAGGGGATGAATGGGGAGTGGGTGCGTTCATCTTGTGGGCACTTGTCAGCCTTGCAATCGCATCTTACTACGGCACTCTTTAAGGTAGGTACTCTCTCTCAAACCACTTTTTAAAGGCGCAGTAGCTAGGACTGTCTTGATCTGATTTAACATACTCGCCCTCACTGATTGCCTTAGGCAGTTCCAAATGCCCCTCGATTACCTTGTCGGCTACATCTAGATAAAAGCCTACAAATAGCTTTCTTGCTTGGTTGTCGGGCATTTGACGCATATCGCTTGTTCTTGCCCCCATCTCTCGACAGGTTAGAGACACTATGGGGTGTTTGTTAGAGTTATTCCCGATTGCTTGCTGATATGCTTTCTCAGCGTCTGGGTAGCCTTTATCTTCTGGTCTGACTTTGCAAAGCAGGACAAATTCCATAGCTGTTGGGGGGTTACTAGGGTGCTCTTTAAGCATTCGAGGCCATCCTCGATCAATATCTTTCCTAGACAAGGGTGAGAGGTGTTCAGTCCAGATACTAGGAACCCCTTCATCTCCATAATGAGTGGTTAAGTAAGTATATGTTTGGTTCAACTTATACCATGTTACTTTTACTAAAGAGGTTATCTCTAAGTCGTTGTGTTGGTGAAAGTTTGTTACGTTGCTCATGGTTACTCCTTGATATAAGTTCATCATCCCATTGCTCTCCTGACAGATAATTTGCAGGGTGCGGAATGAACTGTTTGGTTTCTAGAGACCAGACTCCTTGAGTAAGACGATCAGTGATATTTATGATTATCTTGTTAAGGTCTTTCTCTGTTAGATTTAACTTGTTCCACTCAACAAGAGCCTGTTTTCTTCCAACTTGTTTTGGATATTGTTCAAAGAAAAAATTAAATAACTCGCTCTCACCCATAAGTGGTCTGTTTATTTGGTTTGTTAACATGGTCTGTTTATTAATGGTTACCTCTGGCGTAACTATTGGGGTTACATCTCCCGTAACGGTTGGGGTTACATTTCCCGTAACAGTTACCTCTGGTGTAATGGTTACATCTAAGGTAACTAATGCCTCTCCAAATGACTTCCAGACCATGTACATAGGTATCTGTAGGTAATACTGATTTCTGCCTGTCCAACCTTTTTTTTGTTTAACCAGCCACCCTAATTCAACAAGGCGTGAGGTCATTACAGAGATGCGCTGAATGCTATTAATCCCAGAACGATCGCTCAGTTGCTCCCTGCTTGGATAAACGCTCCTTGCCTTTCCTAGATAGGAATACAGGGCGAGTAAAACCATTCGCTCTGGATGACTTAGTCGTTCATCAACAAGAGCCGCTAGCGGAGTTACTAACTTTCGCGCCAATAAAGGTTTTGGCTTGGCCATTAGTCAGCTACGTGTTCGGTATACCTTTGATTTACATAGTCTTGAATCTCATGCTCCCACCATCCAGCACCTCGTCCGCCTTCGATCAGTTTTACCTGAGCGGGGAAGCGACCTTGGGAAATCAAGTTGTAAATATATGAGCGTGAGAAAGGGATGAGTTTTTGTACGTCTTTGAAGCGCAGAATACGCTTAGATGGATTATCAATAATCATTATTTAATTACCATGTATTAATGAGTTTAATTGCAAATCGCTAACACATTGGCATATGATTACCGTGTGTTAACTTCGAGTTACACAATCTCTTAGGACTCGTGCTTGAACACGATTACTAAACTAAAAGGCCTTGATTAAGTTCAGGGCTTTTTTTTGTCCTAAAAAACTGCCACAAAATGAAGCTGTATGGTTGTACAGTATCTCTTCATTTCTTGTAGTATAAGATTATAAGTAATAAATAACACAAACAAAAACGGCACTGCATCTTATTCAGTAATTTTTTTGAGGCGGGTATATAGATACTAGAAACGAGGTCTTTGGGAAGGGGGTGTCATTTAGCCTTTCTCTTTTATTTTGTGGAACTTTACAACCAGCGCCACACACCAATAACGCCCGCACTTGCGTAAAAAAACTGTAAAAGCAATATCCCGTAATGTTTACAAAGAAACGCCCACAAGCCAATCGCCAATGCAGAAATAAAAAGCAAAGTAAACCCAAGCACTTCATAACCAGTATTAGAAGCAACTAACATTGAGTATATAATTGCCGTAACCACACCAAACCATTCAAGTGTTTTTTTCATAGTATGTGCTTCATCCATATAAGACATCGATAGTTGTATATTGTCCTGTAGAGTTTACTGGCGCGTACTACGAGTGCCAAACGAAAGTTTATTTTTTTGAGGCGGGTATATAGATACTAGAAACGAGGTCTTTCGGGAGGGGGGGTGTGTATATTACAAATTGGGTTTTAGACGTACCTAGTGCTCACTCCAAATGTAACCTGAAATGTAACCTGAAGATATTAACAATACCCATAAACGAAAAAAACCGTTTATTTACAAAGGGTTAGGTATCACGTTATGGCGGAGAAGGAGGGATTCGAACCCTCGATACGCTATTAACGTATACACCCTTAGCAGGGGCGCGCCTTCAGCCACTCGGCCACTTCTCCATGATAGTCTTGATAGGATCAAAATAGAATGCTCTAGAAACAACTATACCGCCCTAATCCAGCGGCGGCATAATATCACATTGGTAGAAAAATCAAACGTCGCTGTCGTTATTTTCATCACTTTCAGATGAAATTTCTCCAGTTTTCTCATTTTGAATACGTTGATAGATTTCTTCTCGGTGAACCGCGATATCTTTTGGTGCATTAACACCTAATCTGACTTGGTTTCCGCGCACACCCAACACGGTGACAGTAACCTCATCACCGATCACTAGGGTTTCCCCTACTCTTCTGGTTAAAATTAACATTTTTTTCTCCGCTAGACTCGTTTAGCGCCAGTGCATACTTTAACTATAGTCCAATCTTTCTTCTATTTATGATGATTCGGTAATTTCGGAAACCAACAAAACCTACCAAGCTTCCAACTTAACAGTTTTTTCTATCTATGTTCGAATATTAACTAATTTCAGTGCCTGGAGCAGATAGCTCGAATACAGAATGCAAAGCTCTCACTGCCAGTTCTAAATATCGTTCTTCAATCACAACTGTAATTTTTATTTCGGATGTGGTGATCAGTTGGATATTAATTCCTTCATCTGATAATGCCTCAAACATTTTTGCGGCCACACCAGCGTGAGATCGCATTCCCACACCGACAATAGACACCTTTGCAATACGCTTATCAGAATCGACTTCTAAGGCTCCAAGATCCTTAGCAATTTCACCAAGCAACTCTTCTGCTTGCCTTAAATCAGTTTTATTAACCGTAAACGTTATTGAGGCAGAGTTATCCTTAGCAACATTTTGGACAATGACATCGATTTCAATATTGGCCTCACTGATGGCTCCAAGAACCTTATATGCCACGCCAGGCTGATCAGGAATCCCTCTAATCGTTAATTTTGCCTCATCTCTATTAAACGCGATTCCAGAAACTAGTGGTTTTTCCATTTGATCATCTTCCTCAAGAGAAATTAAAGTACCAGGGCCTTCTTCGAAGCTAGACAGGACTCGGAGGGGAACGCTGTACTTTCCCGCAAACTCAACTGACCGAATCTGTAATATTTTAGAACCCTGACTCGCCATCTCCAGCATTTCTTCGAAAGTTATTTTGTCTAACCTTCGAGCATCGCTTACCAAACGAGGATCAGTGGTATATACGCCATCGACATCAGTGTAGATCTGGCATTCATCAGCTTCTAATGCCGCAGCTAGTGCTACTGCCGTAGTATCTGATCCGCCGCGCCCTAAGGTAGTAATATTTCCTTCTTCATCAACACCCTGAAAGCCCGCAACAACAACAACTTTTCCTGCCTGCAAAGCCCCTTGCAGGCGATGACTGTCTATTTCTTTAATCCTAGCTTTGCCATGAGCATTGTCTGTAAGGATTCTTACCTGACTGCCGGTGTACGATAGCGCATCAATACCGAGTTTTTGCAAGGCCATACACAAAAGAGCAATTGTGACCTGCTCACCAGTGCTAACCAACACATCCATTTCGCGCAAATTAGTATCTGAGCTTATTTCATTCGCCAAATCGATAAGACGATTAGTCTCTCCACTCATAGCCGATACGGCCACGACCAACTGGTTGCCTTCTTGATGACTAGCGGCTACCTTTTTGGCCACAGCTTCAATTCTTTCAACCGTACCGACCGAGGTACCACCATATTTTTGAACAATTAAGCTCATCACATATACCCGAAAAACAGAACGCGCAGATTAAACAGCAATAATACTAAAAAGTTAAGTCTTTTGAGTTACTTAGACAGGTTTTCTTCTACCCACTCATACACTGACTCTAAAGCGGCAGGGAGATTTTCGATGCTATTTGCCGCTCCCTGAGCCATATCGGGTCGGCCTCCGCCCTTACCACCTACCTGTGATGTGACGAATTTAAGTAGGTCTCCTGCTTTTATATGGCCTGTAAGATTACTGGTAACACCCGCTACTAAGGCAGCTTTTTCGCCCTCTATAGCTGCGAGAAAAAACACTCCAGATTGTATTTTTGATCTCACTTGGTCGCCTACACCTCTCAAACTTTTGGCATCTGCTCCATCAACTACTGTGGCAAGTACACCAACCCCATTTATCTGGCGAAGGTCAGCCATAAGGTCACTTCCAGCTGCATTGGCAAGCTTGTTTTTCAGTTTCTCAATATCTTTTTGTAATCGACGATTTTCATCGACAATTCCTTGTACTTTATCACCTACGGTCGTCCGACTACCGCGAACAATCGATGCAATATCGGTGATTGAGTCCTGTTGATTATCGCAAAACTCTAGTGCTTTCATGCCTGTCACACTTTCAATGCGCCTTACACCTGCGGCAACACTGGTTTCAGCTGATACCTTCAATAAACCAATATCCCCCGTACGGGAAACATGAGTTCCTCCACAAAGTTCGACTGAGAATTCAGCTCCAACACTTACAACGCGCACTAAATCACCATATTTTTCACCAAATAAGGCCATTGCTCCTTTTGCTTTGGCATCTTCCATGCTCATCACGCCGGTGGTGACCTCGGTGTTTTTGAGCACTTCACTATTAACAATATGCTCAATCTTTCTAATCTGCTCAGGACTCACTGCTTCCCCATGGGAAAAATCAAACCGCAAACGCTCACTGTCAACCAGTGACCCTTTTTGCTTCACATGGTCGCCTAAGACTTGTCGTAGCGCTTCATGGAGTAAATGTGTTGCAGAATGATTCAGAGCAGTGGCTTGGCGCAGTGTTTGGTCAACCAGCCCGTCTACCTCATCTCCAATTACAAACTCTCCAGAAACTATATGACCGATATGGATGTGATGATTACCAACCTTACGACAATCAGCGATGGCTATTTTTGCAGAGCCCTTGGATAACACACCGGTATCACCAACTTGACCACCAGACTCTGCATAAAAAACAGTCTTATCTAGTATTACTACCACATCTGTGTCTTTAGATACGCTTTGAACGGCCTCACCTTCGGTATATAGGCCAATAATAGTAGACGCTAAACCTGTACCATCGTAACCACAAAACTCTGTAGAGCCCTCTACACGAATACTCTCCGTATGATCCAGATTAAACTGGCTTGCTGCCCTCGCTCGGGTACGCTGCTCTTCCATGCAAGCTTCATAACCTTTCATGTCAAGGGTAAAACCTTTCTCTCTTGCGATGTCGTTGGTTAAATCTGTCGGAAAGCCATAAGTGTCATACAATTGGAATACCAGGGTACCTGGCAACTCAGTACCGGACAAAGCACTTAAGGCGGCCTCAAGGACTCCCATACCCTTTTCTAAGGTACGCGCAAACTGCTCTTCTTCCTTTTTAATAACATCGCTTATGTGCCGCCCATCTTTAACCAGCTCTGGGTAGGCCTCTCCCATAACCTCGCCTAGCGCTTTGACAAGCTTGTAGAAAAAGCTGCCCGATGCTCCGAGGTTGTAGCCATGGCGCAAGGCTCTGCGGATAATTCTACGCAAAACATATCCGCGTCCTTCGTTTGACGGTTCAACTCCATCAACGACCAAGAAGGCACAGGATCTAATATGATCGGCAATCACTTTTAAAGAGTTGTCCTGGAGATCTTTACAGCCTGTGGCCTTTGCAGCGGCCTTGATAAGAGACTGAAATAAGTCAATATCATAATTATTATGCACACCCTGCATCACTGCTGCTACACGCTCTAATCCCATACCCGTATCAATTGACGGTTTAGGTAATGGCATCATATTGCCCGCGGCATCCCGCTCGAACTGCATGAAAACAAGATTCCAAATCTCAATGTAACGGTCCAACTCATCATCGAGGCTACCCGGTGGTCCACCCGGAATATGATCACCGTGATCCCAGAATATTTCCGTGCATGGCCCACAGGGGCCTGTATCACCCATCTGCCAGAAGTTATCTTCATCAAGCCTAGACAACCTTGCTGGATCAACCCCTATTTCGTTAATCCAGATATCCGCCGCCTCATCATCGCTAATATGCACCGTGACCCACAGCCTTTCCTTGGGTAACTCCAACACAGTAGTCAAAAATTCCCAGGCATAAAAGATGGCGTCTCTCTTGAAGTAATCCCCGAAACTAAAGTTACCCAACATCTCAAAAAAAGTATGATGTCTTGCGGTGTAGCCTACATTCTCAAGATCATTGTGTTTTCCGCCCGCTCGAACACATCGTTGCGAGGAAACAGCTCGATTGTAACCTCGCTTATCTGCGCCCAAAAAGACATCTTTAAACTGCACCATGCCGGCGTTGGTAAACAATAACGTTGGGTCATTGTCAGGTACTAAACTGCTACTTGGGATTATTTGATGTTGCTTATCGCCAAAGTAATTTAGGAATGCGTCTCGAATATCGGCGCTTTTCATCATTTTTTTCATCACTTTATAGTCAAGATTTTGCGGATTTCAATGCGTGGGCATCAGTATATCTTGGATGCCGGTGTCAGATTCTGAGAATTGTTTGCTGTCTTTTGGGTTAGCTAAAATGTGTAGATGCAAATGAAACACTGATTGTCCTGCATCTGCTCCATTATTGACTACCAGTCTAAAGGCCTCATCGACACCTAGTTGTCGAGAAATGTCTCCAGCGACAAGCATTAAATGCCCTAAGATAGCACGCTCACTTTCTGTAGCATCTGCTAACCGAGGGATCTGCCGCTTAGGAATAAGCAACACATGCACAGGGGCCTGAGGAGCAATATCATTAATAGCGATACAAAGGTCATCTTCATAAACTATCTCTGCAGGTATTTCACGCTTAATAATACGAGTAAAAAGTGTATCTACTTGATCAGTCATAATTTCTGACTACCCCTTACCTGAGCGCTTTACAGGCGAAACGTTCAGCTTTTCATCGGCGCTTAAAACCCTGGCCCGGGACTCCAACATAACTGGAATACCATCTTCAATGGGATAAGCTAACCCACTAGCCTTGCACACCAATTCTTGGTTATCTTCATCAAATACCAACGGTGCTTTACTCGTAGGGCAAACCAGAATACTTAATAACTCTTTGTCCACTTTAACCATCCATTTCTGCGATAAATCATTGTACGCAAAATAGATAAAAACCGCTACGGCATCGATAGATTAGTCTGTTGAGAATACAACCAACAAAACACCTGCCTTCTCAATCCGCTGGAAGTGACTCCATTACTAATTGTGGGTCGATACGGACATTTAGCCAGTTCATTCGCCAATCAAGATGCGGGCCTGTGGCCCTTCCAGTAGACCCTACTTTCCCAATTGGGTCTCCTTGCTTTACCTCTTGTCCTACTGAGACTAAAACCGCACTTAAATGGAGAAATGAAGAGTTGAGTCCAAAACCATGATCCATGATAAGGGTGCCTCCAGAGTAAAATAAATCAGAATGTGCTAACTGAACGACTCCAGCGGCAGGGGCACGCACGATCGTCCCGGCGGGCGCAGCGTAATCCACGCCATAATGAGGATTCTTGGGAGTGCCGTTGTACACTCTCTGGCTGCCATAAACCCCAGTCACTGGACCCTCTAGCGGCTTTCTAAATCCAGCCAAAAAGTCCTGCCTATCAGAAACTCCCTGCCGCGCATTTCTAACTAGCAAAGAATCCTGTCTAATGCGTGTGATATCCTCTGGGTTCGGCGTAACCGTGCGCTGCGGAACTCCCTCAACAGACTGAATATTATATTTTCGTTTAGCCACGGGGAACATATAGTCTTCTTGATGGCCTTTGTCATCGACAACCACAAGCCGCACTATCTCACGAGCGTCCCTTCCTAGACCCAAGATAAACGTTCCATTGTCATTAATCTTTAGGGGCTTTCCTTTATAATTCACGCTATAGCCTGGTGCAACAGTGGCAACAACCAAACTGCCTTGAACTAAATTACTCGGAACTATCAGCCCATTAGACGCCAAATCATTAGCAGCAACATCAACATTGAGGGATATTAAAAACAAAATCAGAAGGAAAGAGCTATATTTTTTCAAAGCCTCAGCCTCTAAACAACATTTTCATTTTGATCTTTTGAATCTTTAGGCTCCTCAATATCCTCTTCTTCAGGCTCTATATATGGCTCTAAGGATTTAATAGAACAGGGCATGCCGGTATCAAGCACTTCGAATCGATCAAACCTAGCGCACAACGAATTACCACGAACTCGTGAAATAAAGCCTTCTCTTTTAATACCGCGGCACTCTCGACGCATAGTCAAAAGCACTTTCTTTTTACCCATAATATCGATAATAGCTGTCTCATCGTCAACAAAATGCATATGTCGAATGCGGGAGCGCGAGATACAACCATTGCGGATTCCCCAATCTTTAGGATCGAGGTCTTGCGCCGATTCGACGACACTAGACTCCATGCCAACATTACTTTCCTCTGAACCTTGCAACTCAGCTATTGCACTACTACTAAAAACAACCGATAAAATAAAGGTGATTAAAACTCCACTAATTTTCATACCTCACTCCTTTTATGGACTGACCTATCGCCTTCTATAATAACGCTTATCTATTAAAGAAAGTAGCAACTTTGGAACCCCACCCAACAGTGACGTTTTCACATCAAAACGTGTGCTGGGGATTTAGAGACCACCAATTAAACGAAACAAGCACTATTCTTAATATTAAGCATAGCGTTAATAACACACCATAGTTATCATGAAGCGTTCAAAGCAAAATAACCTAATTAACCTGATGTACTGAAAACCATGATTTATAGCCAATTTTCACCCCCTACACTCTTAAAAAATGCTCACATACAAAGCATTATGAACAGTGTTGGACCACGAAAATTTAGAGCCAAAAGAATCACCAAAAGCTTGAACTCTGAGCAACTAATCATCTCCACAGAGGCAGGAGTTAGACTTACCGCTGAGCTTGATAAAACAAACGTGAGCCATCCCGCGACTAACACTAAACCACTGGTGATTCTAATCCATGGATGGGAAGGCTCTAGTCAATCCGCCTATCAAGTGACAACGGCATCCTACCTTTTACGCAGCGGGTTTGACGTATTACGTCTAAACTTACGAGACCATGGTAACAGCCATCACCTTAACCGAGAATTATTTAACTCAACCCTTTTGGCAGAAGTCGGCGATGCGATTAGAAGCTTTACAGGTGATCGCTCTTACTCGAACATCTTTTTAGCAGGGTTTTCACTTGGAGGAAACTTTACCCTTAGAATCGTTGCTGATCGCGCCAAGGAGCTCGGTATAGTTGCAGCAGTTGCGATTTGTCCCCCAATTGATCCTAACAATGCAATGACTGCCATGAACAATGGCTTATTTATCTATGAGAAATATTTTTTCCGCAGATGGACTCGCTCTCTACAGAAAAAACTCAAATATTTTCCAGAGCTCGACTTTAGTGCGGAAATGGATCAGATTAAAACCTTAGAAGACGTTAATCAAACCTTTGTCCCAAAGTTCACCCGGTTTGAAGATCCAAAAGATTATTTTTCATCTTATGCCCTAACTGGTGACAGATTAAAAACTCTTGAAATACCAGCTCACCTGATTGTAGCTAATGACGACCCGATATTACCGGCTGAGGATGTAGATAAGATAAACGCGTTGGACCATCTAATCATCGAGAGACAAGATCATGGCGGCCATTGTGGTTTCATTAAAGACCTGAAGGGACGAAGCTGGGTAGAACAAAGATTAGTTGAGATATTTAATAGTCATCTGGAAACATCTGCATTTAATTAGCTTCAATAAAGGCTCGTTAGTCAATTACCTCTGCGGCTAAGGCATACTTTATTTGATCGAAATTGAATCCTCTATACTGCAAAAACCGCATGCGCTTGGCCTTGGCCTTTTGATCTTTCGCCTCCCCGTTACCGAACTTTCGCTGGGCCACATCTCTTGCCAAGTCAAACCAGTCAATCTCTTGTTCATTTAGAACTTTGGCAAGCAACTCTTGATCTATGCCTTTCTCTCTAATGTCCATTCGAATACGGGCTTTACCTTGACCCCTACCTACACGAGATCGAACAAAAGCGTGAGTAAATCGACTATCGCTCTGCAGGCCGTCATCGCACAATTGATCTAGAACATCGTCTATTGCGGAGTGATTTTCAAATCGTTTACTTAATTTTGAGTGCAACTCAGCTCTCGAAAATTCTCGACCTGTGAGAAGATCCATAGCTGCATTTCTTAGTTTTGCTGGAGTAATTACACCTAGATCTTTCATTGTGATTACCCCTTAAGCTAAATAAAAAAGCGCCCCATTGGCGCTTTTTCTTAAGACCTATCTTTTACTCTTCACTAAAATCTTGCTTTGGCTGGTCTGGCGCCTCAGGAGAAACGTCGCCAAGTTCTTTCGCCCTAATTTGACTCTCAATTTCAGCGGCTATCTCTGGATTTTCGGTCAGATAGATACCAACGTTGGCTTTACCTTGCCCGATTTTATTACCTTTATATGCATACCAAGCGCCAGACTTGTCAACCAATCCATGTTTTACACCGAGATCAACTAATTCACCGTTACGATTGATACCACGACCATATAAAATTTGGAATTCAGTTTGTTTAAAGGGCGGTGCAACCTTGTTTTTTACAACCTTAACTCTAGTCTCGTTACCAATAATCTCATCTCCATCCTTAACAGCTCCAATACGTCTAATATCTAAGCGAACAGATGAATAGAATTTTAAGGCATTACCACCGGTCGTCGTTTCTGGATTACCAAACATCACACCGATTTTCATACGAATTTGGTTAATAAAGATGACCAAGCAATTAGCTGTCTTTATATTTCCGGTTAGTTTACGCAGCGCTTGAGACATCAGTCTTGCTTGTAACCCCACATGGTGATCACCCATTTCCCCTTCTATCTCTGCTCGAGGAGTCAATGCCGCAACTGAGTCAACAACAAGCACATCACAGGCACCTGATCGAACGAGCATATCAGTGACCTCTAGCGCCTGCTCACCCGTATCTGGCTGGGATACAATAAGATCATCAATCACAACTCCAAGCTTCTCTGCGTAAACCGGATCAAGAGCATGTTCTGCATCGATAAATGCACAGGTTCCACCTGCTTTTTGAGCTTCGGCAATAACTTGCAGAGTGAGGGTAGTTTTACCTGAAGATTCTGGCCCATAAATCTCAACAACACGACCCTTTGGCAGCCCGCCAATTCCTAGAGCTATATCCAACCCTAAAGATCCCGTGGATATGGCAGGTATTGCTTGGCGTGTATTATCTCCCATACGCATTACAGTGCCTTTACCAAATTGCCTCTCAATTTGACCGAGTGCTGCTTCAAGTGCTTTTGTTTTGTTGGCGTCCATATTCTATACCTCTGTATCGATAGCTGCTAAGTGATTGTATTCTCGAAACCCAGTTAATTACTGTATGAGTGTACAGTAGTACATTCAGACACTTGATGCAAGAGTTCTTGAAGAGATATTTGTACAGACTGTTCTCTCACGGCCTCTCTATCACCGGCAAATTGGTGTTTCAGACTACGAATGCCCTGGGGACCAAGAATGGCAAACCAGACTGTCCCTACTGGCTTAGCTGTACTGCCACCAGAAGGGCCGGCTACGCCACTAATTGCAACAGCGAAATCCGCCTTGGCCGCTTGGGCTGCGCCTTTTACCATTTCCGTAACAACCGCCTCTGAAACAGCTCCCTGATCCAATAAAAGAGCCTCGGGAACTCCGAGCAGATAGTGCTTTGCATGGTTTGCGTAGGTAACGTAGGCACTATGAATCCACTGGGAGCTCCCACTGACAGCTGTGATCGCATTGGCAACTCCACCCCCAGTGCAAGATTCAGCCGTGGTGACAGATGCTTTTTTTTCTAGCAGTGCTCTGCCGAGCTCACTGGATAGTTCAAATATTTCTTTTTTCATAGGCAAAGTTTAGCTTCGTTTAACCTTTAGCAGAAGTGTTTTTAAGAGATTAGAGAAAAACGAGAATTATTTGCATAATATGACTACGGTTTAGCGGGCGAATCTGCGAACGGAATATCTGTAGTTAAAGTTGATTAATAATGCTCCAAAACGCTATTAAGACTGTGTTGTGTAGAGACGCAAATTTCTCATTACCAAGAGTACAATTATAAAAAATGGCAGGATCGCAACCAAGATTACAAAATTGAAAGAGGTTACTGCAATTAAAAACATGAACCCTAGTAATAAGCCTAAACATACATTTCCAACGTGAGTTAAAAATCTATTTTGTATTTTTTGCACGTAGCTATGCTTAATAAAATTTAACTTGAGAGAGGAATAACATCACTAGGATGAGCAATAGACTTTCGATTCGTAAAAAAAACTATAATTAGGTCATATTCGATCTGCAACAGAAATGATGAATTGTCTGACACCCTTAATAAGTATCCAAACAGAGAAGTAGTAATAAATACCAAAGTTAGAAGTTTACTTTTCTCCTAGTGTTGCAACAGCACAACATTGACAAAAGTAACACAACATTCAAGCCCAATAATCGAGTTTTTTGGCATTTCTAACCTGAAATTTATCAATACGATATAAGTCCCCATCTGTCGCCATAACGAAACCGGGCGAATTGGCTATCCGTTTGTATTGTTCAATTCTCACCGAAAATATTTGATTTGATGGCTTCGGCGATTTATCTCTGGATTCTCGCGCATTTACTTTTACCATGTGTACCTCCAGTTGGAAGGTAATTACATATTGGTTGCTAGTAATTAAACTGTAGAGTATAAAATTGGCTGGAGCCAATACGAATAAGCAATTTGTTGATACTGATCAATTCTTCGTAATGAGGTTTGAAAAGTCAGATGTAGATATTGATCCAGACCTTGACGCTCTCTCTAGCCATAGTTGGCTCATGATCGATATTGAATTACGTACATTAAGGCGCGGCTTCTAGTGCTGGGATTATGAAAAACTCTAACGCGTACACTGAAACGTTTGAGTTTTTACCCCAACCCATCAAACAGATCTGTCGGTAATCCCATAATTTGTAGCCAGTTGATGGATGCGAGAAGGGTTCGCTTTTTCAACCAACGCCGATACTGCCAAATTCGCCAATCAACCGTTCCTGAATGTCTTTTTGCTCCTGACGCACATCGAATTTATCGCAAAATCCATTATTCCAATTGCGGAAGGCCCCTAAATCAGGATCGCCAACATTAATCAGGGATTCCCACACAATTAAGCACTTCTCAAGATCAGTTGCCACGGGATCGTCGGAAATTGCACCTAAAAGCGAATCCATTGACTCTGTTTCGATATCCATTCGTAACAAATCATTCTTATCAAGATGGATAAATGCAGGTACAGCGCTCCCGAACGCATTCCATTGAACCAGTGACCCTGTATCGGGAGTTGCACTAGAAGAAAAGCTGCTCCACGCGCTCATGACAGTCTGCTCCATCTCATCTCGCGCAGGTCCATCCGGATAGATGTAAGAAGATATCGGGCCGTAGGTGTACTGGCCTGTAACAAACGCAATATCAGTGCCATGAGCAGCACCCAATATACTGGGGAAGTCTGCAAACATCGAACTTTTTTGGTGATCCCAGTCAAAACGGTAGGCGAAGAGCTCTTCATAACCTGCAGACTCCATGGCTGACAGCGGAATATCTACACCACGCAGTTTCCAGGCGTGAGAACGTGTGCGCACCCAGACATCGAACAACTCAGGACTTTTTATAGTAATAACTGGAGGTAAAAGTTTGGTAAAACGGTAATCAGTTTCCATAAAATACCTGTGCAAGCCATGCCAGAGGGACACCTCATCTTTGGTAGCGCCCGCCATTACAGGAACGTTTTTAGCAAATTTACGGTTCCCTAGCGCTGCCAGTAATCCTATCTCAGGGATTACAATTCCATCTCTGGTAGTCAATGGGATGCTGTCAATGCTCTCTTTGTGGTAGTACAAACCTATAAATTCTCGAGCATCCATGCCTCTAAGTTGATTCGCTAGAATTTCACTGTCATGTTGCTCGACGTTAAAGTCATTGATCGACTCAACTATCTGCCATGAGCCTCTCTCCACCAATGGATTACCTCCATCTCGGTTGTGGGCATCCTCTAAGCTATGGCTGGTGGTGTAACCGGACTGCGAGATGGCTTTATGAAAGAGCCCATCAGACATTGGTGAAGCGAGCAATGCGTAGACATTGTGGCCACCTGCAGACTCACCAAAAATGGTTACATTATCCGGGTTACCTCCAAATTTAGATATATTAGTTTGGACCCATTTGAGTGACTCGATAATGTCCAAAGTTCCAAAATTTGTGGATTTGTCTTCGCCCTCTTGATGATTCTGAATGGCAGGATGTGAAAACCACCCTAGCCCACCAAGGCGATAATTAGTGCTTACAACGACAACGTCTTTCAAGGCAACTAAGCGACTGTAATCATAAAAATCCTTCAGCCCTGTGGTATTCCCCCCTCCATGAATCCAAAACATCACTGGATAGCTTTTGTCTTTAAAATCCGCTGGAGCTTTAACATCGAGGTAGAGGCAATCCTCCGACCCTAAAATTCCCTCTCCCGAGACACCTCCGTAATCACTGGCTTTCTGGACGCAGGCGGTATCATCCTTACTGCGAATTATCTGGTTTGCCGCGGTCAAAGGACGCGTAGCGCGCCAACGAAGATCACCCACGGGTGGCTGCGCAAACGGAATGTCATCCCAAGCCACCACATCTGCAGCCGAATCGCTTATATAGCCCTGAACAATTCCGGTAGACATACCTACCTTGAGGGTTTCAATATCTATGATCTTGTCGTCTGTAGCAACACAGGACGCCAAGACAATTAAAAGTGCTGCAATTTTGATCCGGTTCATTGATAAGCCCATGTTAATGTTAGGAAGGACAACTATTGTACAAGTAGTTTAAAAGCGTACGTCAAAATTTTTATAAACGATCACTATTTTACGTTCTCGTAAATTAATCTAACTCTACAACTATTATCGACAACGATATCGATTTTCATAGTCGGCTATTTCTTATCTTTTTGAGCATTCAATCACACCCTGATATCAGGGGAAATTAAGTATCTAAATGTCGTTTTTAGAACAAATATTTACAAAAAAAAACGTCTTATAAAAAGATGCAAATTTTGATTTACTCGCGTCATATTTTAGGATTAAACTCCGCAAAAAATATGGTCTCAAAAGAGGGGATACAATGATTAAAGAAAATAAAAACGCTTCTATTTCTTTTGGAGCGAGGGTGAGAAAATCACCATTCTTTGATTCAACTAGAAGAGATGGTGCTAAGGCATTTTCTGTCTATAACCACATGTATATGCCAACTGCATACGCGGGCACAGCATCTGAATATGAGAGTCTCGTCAATGATGTGACCATGTGGGATGTTTCTGTAGAACGCCAAATAGAAATCAATGGTCCCGATGCCTATGAATTCGTTCGATTACTTACACCGCGCAATCTCGCCAAATGTGAAATCGGCCATTGTCTTTACATTATTCTGACTGACCAAAATGGCTGTATTGTTAATGATGCGGTGTTGTTGCGCCTCAAGCCCGATCAGTTTTGGATTTCTCCTGGTGATGGAGATGTCTTGCTTTGGATACAGGGCGTGGCTATTAATTCTGGCTTTGATGTGAATATATTTGAGCCCGATGTTTCACCTTTGCAACTTGGCGGTCCCAAAGCACCAATGCTAATTGACAAACTCTTCGATGGCGAACATAACGACTTGCGTTTTTATCGAGCTCGCGAGACTTCTCTAAAGGGGATTCCGCTAGTAATTGGTCGAACTGGTTGGAGCGGAGAAGTGAGTTACGAGCTTTATCTTCGCGACGGCAAACAAGGGAACGTCTTGTGGGACATGGTCAAACAAGCGGGGCTCGAGTTCAACATTGCCCCTGCCGCGCCCAACACCATACGCAGTATTGAAGGTGGGCTTTTGTCTTACGTTTCTGACATTACCAGAGATGACTCACCCTATACTATCGGTCTGGATCGTTTAGTGGACGTTGATCAAGATATTGACTTTATCGGCAAAGCAGCGCTGAAAAAAATTAAGGAAGCCGGCCCTGCACGTAAGCTTGTGGGCATTGAAATTCAGGGCGATCCAATCACTCTTCCACCAGAAAACCCTTGGCCTGTGTTCCACGGAGACAAAAGCGTTGGCTTTGTGTCACGTTGTATTTTTTCTCCACGGCTTGGTAAAAACATTGGGTTTGCTAACATACCGACAGAGATCTCATCCCCACAGACAACAATCACTGTCAAAGCATCTAAAGTAGATTTAATCGCTAAGGTTTGTGAGTTTCCCTGGATTAAGGCAGAACGAATTAAACGCTAATCAAAATGTTTGTTCTAGGTGGCATCTGCAGAAAACTGCAATGCCGCCAAACGAGCGTACAGTGCATTATTGACTAACAATTCTTGATGGCTACCAGCCGCAATATTTCGCCCATCATCCATAACAACTATTTGATCCGCATGAAGAATGGTCGCCAAGCGATGGGCAATAATGACTGTAGTTCGATCTTTCATCAACCTTTCCAGTGCCAATTGAACCTTGTATTCACTTTCAGCATCAAGAGCGCTGGTCGCTTCATCCAACAGCAGGATTCTTGGGTTTTTAAGTAGCGCTCGTGCAATGGCAATTCTCTGGCGTTGACCCCCTGACAGTCTAACGCCCTGCTCCCCCAGGTTACTTTTATAACCGTTAGGTAGAGTTCTTATAAACTCATCCGCATGGGCCGCTTCAGCAGCCGCTATAACTTCCTCATCAGTGGCCGACGTTTTTCCATAGCGGATGTTGTACATAACATCACCAGTAAACAGCGTAGGTTGCTGCTCTACTACTGCTATTTGCTGACGAAGCCGCATGAGATCAAGATCTCGAATATCATGACCGCCAAAAAACAACGTCCCTTCTTGAGGATCATAAAAACGTTGTATAAGAGCGAAAAGTGTCGATTTGCCAGCCCCCGACGGCCCAACTAGCGCTAGAATCTTTCCCTCTGGAATCTTTAAATAAAATCCATCTAAAGCCGCCTGAGTGGGCCTCGAGGGATAATTGAAACTTACTCTGTCGAATTCTAAAACTGCGGGCAAGTGTTCCACCTCAGCTACTATAATCTCTGCTGAGATGATCTCCTTGGGCGCATGTAATAGCTCCATCAACCTCTCAGCAGCACCAGCGGCGCGCTGCAATTCCCCATAAACTTCGGATAGGGAAGCCATACCGACGGCCATTAACATGGCATAAAAGATAAACGCTCCTAAATCACCCCCTGTCATCTGTCCAGTGATTACATCTCGCCCACCAAACCAAAGCATAGCGCTGAGCGCGGTAAATACAGCCATAATGACAACCGCTGTTAAAATTGCTCGCTGGCTAATGCGCTTTTTAGCAACCCGAAAAGCCCGCTCTACCTCTTCACCAAAAGCCTTTTTTTCAAGAGGCTCTTGGGTAAAGCTCTGTACAGTTTTTATCTGCTGAATAACTTCACCAGCGTAGCTACCCACGCTGGCTACTGAATCCTGACTTTTACGAGACAGGTCCCGTACCTTTCGACCAAAATATAAAATCGGTAATAAAACGGCGGGAATCGCAAAGATAACAACCAATGACAGTTTGAAATTAGTAATAAACAGCATGATTAGAGCACCAGCAGAGCTGATAGAGCTCCTCAGTGCAATCGAGAGAGATGAACCTATGATTGACTGCAACAAGGTGGTATCCGAAGTCAGGCGCGACATAATATCGCCGCTACGGTTAGTCTCAAAAAAGGCCGGATGCAAACCAACTACGTGGTCAAAGACCGCTGCACGAATATCGGCGCTCACTCTCTCACCGAGCCACGATATTAAGTAAAACCTAACATATGTTCCAAGGGCCATAATTACCGCCCCACCCATAATAAAAGCAATGGCAATATTAAGTCCTTCGATCGATTCCCCAGCAAAGCCCTGATCAATTACTAGTCGCAAACCCTGCCCAATTGAAAGAGTAATTCCGGCAGTGACCAAAAGGGCTATTAAAAACACCATAATCTGACGAGTATAGGGAACCAAGAAGCTAATTATGGGGCCAGAAATCGGAATTTTTACAGATTCCCCGAGGGTAGTTTCATTACGATTATTAACAGTCAAAGCAGAGTATACCTTTCAATAATTTGCATCTAATCCGCCATTATAACTGGCTAAATCCGGAGCCACCTAATACAGAAGAGAACTTAAACGTGAGAGTCTGGTGTCCGCGCGAAGATCTTTTTCACCATGGGTATAAAGTATTCGAGATTATGAGACGGGTAATCAGGGTCAAAGGAGGTTTGGTCCCATTTAGCACAAAAATCCGCGCAAGATTGATAGTAAGGACTGTCAGTCAACCTTTCTCGAGCATGTCTGTCCTGATCATAGTGATGCATCCAATAGTACCCTTGAAAAAGTCCATGATGAAGTACAACCCAATAATTCTTATCACTTACATATGGCCGCAACAGTGCTGCTGCTACTTGAGAGTGGTTAGCCGGTGCAATGACATCTCCGATATCATGGAGCAACGCACAGACTATAGTTTCTTCATCAGCCCCATCGCGTTCTGCACGAGTTGCAGCCTGCAAACAATGTTCCAAACGACTTATTTGATAGGGAGAGTCTCCATCCATCATCTCTAACCACTGAATCACCCGGTCTGTTTGGCTTTGCATATTCTCAGCTTCATGCTCGAATACTAGATCGTAGTCCGCACGAGTGCCATGTTCCATCGCTGTAAATGCGACTTTATCAGCCATATTTAGCACCTCCACTAATCTGCAGTAAACTCACATTATTCGCAACTATGTCCGACTCAAAATCAGCACCTTATGGATGCCTTCTCTCTTCCAGCTTAACCACATATCGAGAATAAGACACTGATCTCACAAACTACACAATACGTACATCGACCATTGTGTGTGCAGAAGTTACGGGAATCAAATCTTGACGATACGCTTATCCAAATTAGAAAAGTACTTTTCCGTGGAGAAACTCATCTACCATTCTGTAGACCTTAGTCTCTATCAGGCTTCCGTTATAATTGATGGGCAGGAGCACTACATCACTGATGATAAAAACAAGTTTTTGCGATCAGGTAATCTGGTGGAGTTACAGAAAAAATTACGAAATATTCTCGCAGAACAAGCAGTGCTCAGACACACAAGTGCTTACGATGAGATGATAGGTGCAGCAGAGAAATCGTCTCATAACACCCTAGAGGTTCCCTTAAAAGACAACCAGCTATATTAATGGTTTACTTTCGTAGCGACTGGCCTAAACTGTCGCGTTTGTTCGTTTGTCAATCATCTTAAGGATCAAGCTACCAATGACTCGGTTTAACCTTTTAAAATCTGTTCTTTTTACTTTCGTTTTTTGCGGGACTACAACCGAGAGCTACAGCGATGATACGTCTCAAAACATAGAAATTGAGACTATAACCGTCACTGGCCGTCGTAACGACCAAAATATTAGTGAACTGATAGGCTCCGTGGCTAGCGTCACGTCCGAGGAACTTGGGAGAATCTCTCACGCTCACATTAATCAAACTGCAGCAAGGATTCCCGGCGTCTGGTTGAGCCGAGGGAATGGACAAGAATTACTTGCCGCTGTTCGCTCTCCAGTATTCACTGGGTCTGGGAGTTGCGCTGAAATTCTTACAACTGAAGATGGGTTGCCCATCCGTCCAACAGGGATGTGTAACGTTAACCAGCTTTTCGAAGTCAACACCGAACAGGCATCAGGTCTTGAAGTTTGGCGTGGTCCGGGAACGGTCTTTTATGGCTCAAATGCTATGCACGGTGTAATTAATACCGTTTCCCCCGAAGTTATAAATAACAACCTGTCTCTGCAGATAGGCAGTCATGACTATGGGCGAGTAAAGCTTGGGTGGAAACGCCAGCTAGATTCCCAGCACCTCCAAATCGCCGCTAATGGGACCTCTGATGGGGGATTTAAAGAACAATCTGGATTTGACCAACAAAAAGTATCCATCAAACACGGATGGTCCGGCTCCAGTATCGATGCCACCACTCACCTGTCAGCGGTCAATCTCAACCAAGAGACCGCTGGCTATATTAAAGGGTTTGAATCCTATAAAGATGATGCTACCTGGAAATCGAATCCCAATCCTGAAGCATTCCGAGATGCTTCGGCAGTTCGATTATCCTCACACCTCCGTGGCGCCAGTTCTGTTGGAGACTTCGATGGAGAATGGCACGCAACTCCTTATTTTAGACGAAGTTCAATGACATTTTTACAGCACTATCTTCCGGGCCAAGCGCAAGAAAAGAACGGCCAAACCAGCGTGGGGCTTCAAACTAGCTATCAAGTCAGCACCAATGATAATAATCAAATTTGGTTTGGCGCGGATGTCGAATGGGCAGATATGTGGGTAGAAGAAGTTCAAACGAACGTACTAGGCAGTCCAGATAACGTCCGATTTCAAGGCCAACACTATGATTTTGAGGTTAAAAGTCAACAATTTGCTGTTTTTGTTAATTCAGAATGGAAACCATCTGACAAACTAACGCTGGAAGCCGGATTACGATTTGAATCACTGCGATATGACTACCAAAATAATATGATTGACGGCAGTACTAGAGATGATGGTTCCCTGTGCAATTCTGGCGATGGATCTTGCCGATATTACCGGCCTTCAGACCAAACCAACAGCACCGACAACATAAACTATCAGCTGGGAGCTCACTATGTTTTCAATGACAGTCTTGGCGGATTTATCCGTATCGCCAATGCTTATCGAGCACCACAAATAAATGAGCTCTATCGTCTGCAAAAAGAACAGGAGACCTCGGTCATTGAATCAGAGCAGGTCGACAGCCTAGAGACTGGCGTGCGCTATCAAACACAACAATGGCAGACTGAACTAGCGATTTATAAGATGAAAAAAGATCAAGTAATCGTTAAGGATTCTGATAGCTTCGTTGTTAACGATGGTAAGACAAGCCACAAAGGTATTGAATGGCGAACAGTGTTTCAACTGAATACCGCCTGGCAACTCGCTTCATCAGTAAGCTGGGCTAAGCACCAATACAAATATACTCGTCTCTTTGGAGGAATCAATATTGACGGCAATGACATAGATACTGCACCACGATGGCAACGTAGTGCTCAAGCACTATATCAACCTACAGAGCGCACAAGCATAGAATTTGAATGGATTTATCTGGGAAAATATTTTTTGGACCCTCAAAATGCCCATCAATACGCTGGCCACAATGTGTTTAATGTGAGAGCTCAGCAGAGGTATGGCGACTTGCAGATTAATGGTCAGATAACTAATCTAACTGATCGACGCATCGCCGATAGAGCTGATTATGGATTTGGTAGCTATCGTTACTTCGTCGGCGAGGGACGAGGGTTTTCTCTAGAATTAAAACGATTATTCTGAGGATATTCAATTAGCTAAAAGAGCTTTTAGAGCCCTCCTGGTTTCTCGAACTACTGTAATAAAAACCACAACAGGTTAACTAATTAATTCGGGCCAATTATTTGTATGGAAGAACTCTCCCCTCGGAGAATCTACTCGCTCATAGGTGTGGGCACCAAAAAAATCACGTTGGGCTTGTAATAGGTTTGCAGGTAAACGAGAAGATCTGTATGCATCGTAGTAACTCAGAGCGCCACTAAACGAAGGCACTGGAATACCCCCTTTAATTGCCATAGAAACTACTTCGCGCCAATCAGATTGTGACCTATTCATCACTTCTGTAAAGAAAGGAGCCAGCATTAGGTTGGTTAACGTCGGATCGGCCGTATAAGCCTCAGCAATATGGCCTAAGAATTTGGCTCTGATGATACAACCACCACGCCAAATACGAGCGATACCTGCTAGATCAAGATTCCATTGATGTTCTGCGCCCACTGATGCAATAAGATCCAGACCTTGAGCATAAGACACAATCTTAGATGCGTACAAAGCGTCGTGTACCTGTTTAACTAAAGCAGCTTTATTCGAGGCGTCGAAAAGTAGCTGCCAGTTGTCAGGACCTTGCAGTATATCTGCGCCTTTAATGCGTTTGTCCAACATTGAGGACAATGTTCTTGCTTCAACAGATCCCGCAATGGTTGAGAGAGGGACCGCTTGTTCAACAGCTGCTAGAGCTGTCCAACGTCCAGTGCCTTTTTGACCTGCTCTATCAAGGATCATGTCAACCAAATCATTGTCTGTGGTGATATCTTTTTGCCTGAATATGTTCGCAGTAATTTCTATTAGATAGGACTCTAAATTACCCCTATTCCATTCATCAAAAATATCTGCTAGCTCAGAATTGGAAAACCCTGCCGCTTTGAAAATATGGTACGCCTCGCAAATGAGCTGCATATCACCATATTCAATTCCGTTGTGGACCATCTTGACGAAGTGTCCCGAGCCTCCAAGGCCTATGTGTGTTACACAGGCCTCATCATCCACACGTGCAGCAATAGCTTCAAATATAGGCTGGACAAGCTTCCAGCTTGATATATCTCCACTGGGCATTATCGATGGGCCCTTTAATGCCCCTTCCTCCCCGCCTGAAACACCGGCGCCAATATATCGCAGCCCTTTACTTACAACATACTCCTCGCGCCTAATCGTGTCGGTATAAAGGGTATTACCGCCATCTATAATCATGTCACCTTTATCAAGGAGCGGTATTAAAGTTTCGATAACCGAATCCACAGGATCACCGGCTTGCACCATAATTTGAATCATGCGAGGTCTGTTTAATTTAGTGACTAGTTCCTCAAGAGAATGTGCAGGATGAAGGTTTTTGTCAGGATGATCAGCGACGAAGGCATCGGTTACTGAAGCCGTTCTATTAAACACTGCAACAGAGAAGCCTCTAGATTCGATATTAAGAACCAAGTTCTGTCCCATTACAGCTAAGCCAATAAAACCAAAATCATAACTACTCATTAACAAATTCCTTAGTGGTGGCGTGTCTATTAAAAGAAGATGGGCATTCTACAATTTATTCACAAATGCTCCAACATGAAACACTGAATTCGCGCTCAACTATGTCATAATCTACTACTGAAATTACGTAAATTAAATGGTCCTACTCTAGACTCCTTTATGACTAAATCATCAAAAACTGAACATACGCCAATGATGCAGCAATACTTACGCATTAAGGCAGAGCATCCCAATGATATTGTGTTTTATCGCATGGGTGACTTTTATGAATTGTTTTTTGACGATGCCAAAAAAGCAAGCCAGTTACTAGACATCACCCTCACTGCCCGCGGTAAGGCTAGTGGCAACCCAATCCCTATGTGTGGCGTGCCCTACCATGCAGCTGAGGGGTATCTCGCTAAATTAGTGAAGCAAGGGATATCTGTTGCCATCTGTGAGCAGGTTGGTGATCCAGAAACCAGCAAGGGGCCAGTTGAACGTAAAGTCATGCGTGTTCTTACTCCAGGAACCCTAACCGATGAAGCCCTTCTGAATGATCGCAGTGACAGCCTGCTCGTAGCAATTAATCAGATAGGTAACCAATTTGGCATAGCTACTTTGGACATGAGTAGCGGACAATTTCAGGTAATGGAGCTGAGCGGTGAGGATGACCTGCACAGTGAGCTTCAAAGACTCAATCCGGTTGAAACCTTAGTCTCTGAAGAAATGTCTGACTTCGATTTTCTCGAATCTCGGACTGGCGTCAGACGCCGTGGGCCTTGGGAATTTGATCTTGATGCTGCCCATCGGCTTTTGAACAAGCACTTCTCAACCCGTGATCTTGCTGGTTTTGGCTGCGATCATCTTACTTTGGGTATAGGTGCTGCAGGATGCTTACTTCAGTATGCTCGGGACACTCAACGAAGCACACTGCCTCACATCAGAACAATAACAGCTGAGAACCGTGACAAAACGGTCATGCTAGATGCCTCTAGTCGCAGAAACCTAGAGCTAGATACTAATCTATCTGGAGGCGTTGAGAACACCCTTTTTGATGTCTTGGATACCACAGCGACAACCATGGCTAGTCGACTGCTTCGCCGCTGGCTCAATCGACCTCTACAAGACCTGACAACACTTGAAGACCGACAAAGCAGCATAGCCGAGTTCCAAGCCAACTTCCTCCATGAGAACTTACGAGAACACCTTAAAAATATTGGCGATATGGAGCGCATTCTTACTCGCGTTGCCCTTAGGTCAGCTCGCCCCAGAGATTTAACTCGCCTATATGCCTCGTTAGCCACGTTACCGGAGATAGCATCTGCATTAAAGGGATGCCAATTAAAACACGTGAAAAGGCTTGCTGACGATGCCAAGCCCCTGCCTAATTTAGTGGAACTACTCGGTAACTCTCTCAAAGAAAATCCACCAATGGTAATTCGAGATGGTGGCGTTATAGCTGATGGCTATGACTCGGAACTCGACGAACTACGTGCTTTAAATACCAATGCAGGTGAATTTTTACTCGCAATGGAAGAGCGAGAAAAAGAAGCCACCGGTATATCAACATTAAAAGTAGGCTACAACCGAGTTCATGGCTACTATATTGAAATTTCGCGGGGTCAGAGTGACAAAGCACCAGTTGAATATATTCGGCGCCAAACTCTAAAAAATGCTGAGCGTTTTATTACACCTGAATTAAAGACATTTGAGGACAAAGCTTTAAGTGCCAAAAGTCGGGCCTTAGCACGAGAAAAATACCTCTATGAGCAGTTGCTTGAAACGCTTAATAAAGATCTTGCAGCTCTGCAGAATTGCTCTGCAGGCGTTGCCGAAATTGATGTGCTAGCAACCTTAGCAGAGCGGGCTTACAGTCTTAATTTTTGCCAACCTATATTAAAAAATAAACCCGGCATAAATATTGAAGGCGGAAGGCATCCCGTGGTTGAACAGGTGTCTAGCGACCCGTTTGTAGCCAACAATCTGGTGATGAATGACGATCGCAAAATGCTCATCATTACCGGCCCTAATATGGGTGGTAAGTCGACTTACATGCGACAAGCAGCGCTGATAGTTCTTTTAGCCCAAATTGGAAGCTTTGTACCTGCCACTTCCGCTGTCATTGGATTGGCTGACAGAATCTATACGCGAATAGGATCATCAGATGATTTAGCCGGTGGTCGATCAACGTTTATGGTTGAAATGACTGAAACAGCAAATATTTTGCACAATGCTACCGATCGCAGCCTAGTGTTAATGGATGAAGTAGGCAGAGGAACAAGCACCTTTGACGGGCTTTCGCTAGCTTGGGCCTGTGCTTTTCATTTAGCAAAAAGCGTCAAAGCGTTCACCCTGTTTGCGACCCACTATTTTGAGCTGACGTCCTTACCCGATAAGTTGACTGGCGCAGTCAATGTTCATCTTGATGCCACAGAGCATAAAGACACCATTGTGTTTATGCACAGTGTCCAGGATGGGCCTGCCAGTCGAAGCTATGGCATTCAAGTTGCCAAACTGGCGGGGATACCTGAGCCTGTCATTGACCTTGCTAAATCAGAGTTAGCGATATTGGAAGCCGGGAGCCATACATTAGCCACCGCCAAAGAAACTCAAGAACTGACCTTAGAGCCAAGTCAAAATGAGCTTTTATTGACCAATATCAATTACGCGCTGCAGGAGCGTTTGGATAATTTACACCCAGATGAGTTGTCTCCAAAGCAAGCCCTTGATCTTATTTATGAGCTTAAGCGCCTACTTTAACGTACCCTACGGAGTTACGGCTCGAACGAAAATTTATATCGGCAGCACGTGTTCAGTTTAAACAAACTGTTATAATACCGCGCGCTGAAACATTGGAATTAGGAAGAGAAACAACGAATGACTTTTATTGTTGGTGAAAACTGTATCAAATGTAAACTAACAGACTGTGTGGAGGTCTGTCCTGTTGATTGTTTCTATGAAGGGCCAAATTTCTTAGTCATTCACCCCGATGAATGCATTGACTGTGCACTCTGTGAACCTGAGTGCCCTGTTGAAGCAATTTTTGCAGAAGACGAAGTACCTAAGGGCCAAGAAATGTTCGCTCAGCTCAATGCGGAACTGGCCGAAATCTGGCCCAATATTACCGAACAGAAAGAACCCCTACCGGATTCAGAAGAATGGGATGGCGTTGCCAACAAACTCCAATATTTAGAGCGATAAGCCGGTTTAAACTAGATATTAATTTTAGATGCGTTAAACTGGCGGCCTGCTGATACGCACCCGTAGCTCAGCTGGATAGAGTAGGTGGCTTCGAACCACTTGGTCGGGGGTTCGAATCCCTCCGGGTGCGCCAGTTTTACACGTAACCCATTGTTTTCCTTGTGTTTTCTTGAAATTACACAGGTAGGGTAGACAATGCGGTATACACAAAAATATCCTCAACAAACATATACTAAACGTGATGTATATTATTTTTCTAGGGTAATCCCTAGCGATTTAAGGAATCACTACACTAAACCTCGCATCATTCAGAGCCTTAAAACTAAGTCAGCACATAGAGCATCAGTAGCATCTAAAATGCTTTCATCTAAACTTGATGACTATTGGTTGGGCTTAAGGCTCAAGCAGATGGACGTACCTGCATCACATTTATTGGTTAGCGGTGCAAAAGTTAATCTTGAGTCTAAGCTACTTAATATCGAAGAAGCACTTCAGGTATACATGAGTGTCAAAGGTGTTGGTAAAGGAGAACTCTTCTTCAGACTCTTTAGACATAGATGGTAATGAAGGCTATGACGCCCTTACAGATGGACTTCTACTATTAAGAGGTATGTTTGGCCTAGACGGAAGTGCGCTGGTAACAGGGACTATTGCGTCTGACGCGGCCTATACCGAATCAGTGGATATTGAGTCACGTATTGCCACTCTTGGTGATCTTGCTGATATCGATGGTAATGGTGACATAGATGCTCTTACAGATGGTCTCCTCACTTTACGTTACCTATTCGGTTTAGAAGGCGATACGTTGATTAATGGTGTTGTTGCTACTAGAACGACTTCAGAGGAGATTGAGGCTCATTTAGAGACATTGATGCCTTCTCTTTAAGCCCATCCAGTCAAATCAGCCTATGAGGCTTTAGTTTTAAAAAATAAATACAAGTGATAAGCCAGATAATATTGGCCTACCAAAGTAATGAGAACAATGATACCCATAAAGCCAGCATCACCAAGAGTTGTAAAAAAACCCAGTAAGTTAGTCAAGACACTGTTAGGGACAAAGACCGATCCAAGTATTGCTAGAAGAATTAAAATAAGAACAAATACCATACTATAGAAATACAACCAGCAAACAGCCATCGGGATCAAAAAAAGCTTTTTCATGAATAACTCCCTCTATTAATTACCTAAGCATAGCTGGATACCCCATCCAGTCAAATGAGGGCTAGGTCGCGTCACCTATGCAGATTGTTTTAACAGGTGTTTAGTAACCAACACCAATCGCCGCCTAATAGAATTTATTTCCGTTCTTTGTTTTTGTCCTCATACTCTTTAAGTTTTTTTTGATAATCCTCTTCAGAGAGTTTGTGCCAACCGATGCATTTACCAGTTGGGCTTCTTCCGCAACCACATTCCATATTTAGACTCCTTTATTTTAAGTAAAAGTAATCGTTTCATATCTACTAACCCACATGTCCACCATCAAGCTTAAGAATCTTCCATTTATGCCCGCAATCTTTGCAAGACCCATACTTTTTGAACATATTGGCATCTATGTTTGTTGAACCACAAGAAGTACAGGTAGGCGTCTTCACCTTCTTAGAATCACGAATGAATGCTTTTATGCTGTAGACAGCTAAAAGAAACGGAATTATCCAAATGAAATACTCCTGCACTTAACTCTCCCTTTATTGATTACCTAAGCATAGCCGAATACACCATCCAGTCAAATCAGGGCTATTTAATTTGGAGAGCTTCACTGTAGACTTTTAGTGTAGCGGGCCGCAATAATACTTTTTTAGCAATTCTTGCGACGCTAGGAAAGTCCTGTACCGATGGGTGACCTCTAGAATCCTTCAACCATGTAGTCAGCATAAATAAGTAGATATCAACCGCACTGAACTTGTCACCCAGCACCCATTGATTTTCCCCTATTTGAGTATCAATCACTTGCCATGTTTCACGTAACCGACGAATACCTCGTTGCATCACACCGGAATAGCCATCGCTCGTCTCTGCGAATCGATCAGGATAATAGGTAAGTTGGAACGCATTCTGAATAGAACTAGAAAAATAGACTAAGGTTTGCAAGAACAAACCTCTGGTCATCTGATCAGGTCTGGGCGCTAAACCTGCTAAGGGATATTGATCGCACAAATAAATGGTTATGGCAGCAGCTTCATAAATAGCCACGTCGCCAATAAGCACGGGTATCCAACCATTTGGATTGATTATCAGTTGCTCGGGAGGACGAGGTTCATTCATATCAATAGTCGATTGAACTAAGTCATAGGGAACACCTATTTCTTCAAGTAAAACCTGAATACCCATGGAGGCACTGCCATCTGCATAAAATAGCTTATACAACGTTTATATATACCAATTTCAATTTATTCATTACCCAATCATAGACCTATACCCCATCCAGTCAAATCAGGGCTAGATCGAGCCAGCCTGTATAAAACTCAACACTTCGTATATATTAGGTCCGGCACCTGGCGTATCAAATAAACAACCAGACATGAGGCATAATTTGCCCACC
>Ga0206124_10000541_pt1 | contig 30218 bp, 34 predicted proteins | sample Helgoland_Spring_3_FD_148671 | JGI IMG/M metagenome (GOLD analysis project Ga0206124, IMG submission 148671) | Pelagic subsurface seawater microbial communities from Kabeltonne, Helgoland, North Sea - Helgoland_Spring_Bloom_20160321_2 | ecosystem: Environmental > Aquatic > Marine > Epipelagic ... | reverse complement strand
TATAATAAATACTGATGGCGCACTATTTATTATATTTTTATTATTCAATTTATGATTGTGTATTTGTTGTAAAATATTATAGCATACTTCTTAAAACAATTTGCATTTGTGATTTTAAGGTTTCTACATCTGTTTTTAAACTTGCATTTTCATTTTGTAAATTTTTCACATCATTATTTAATTCCTTAATAGATTCAATCAATAAAGATACCAAGTTTCCATAATTAACCGATAATAAGTGTTCCGGTGATTCATCTTGATTTACTACTTCTGGCACTATTTTTTCTACTTCTTGTGCAATCAAGCCAATATGTTTTTTGTCATTATTTATATCATTTCTATTATATCTAACGCCTCTTAATTTACATACCATTGATAAAGGATTTTCAATGGTTTCTACATTATATTTTAATCGTTCATCGGAATAGTTTGCTACTTCACCAGGAAATAAACTTAGTGTATTGGCATTACCAAAAGTAATAGAATGATCGCAATTTTCAAATATTCCTTTGCTTTTATTAGTTAAACATTGAATATCTCCTTCCAGGTTGATATTTCCACTAATATCCATTGTAAATGCGTTTCCATCGATTTCTTCCGTGCCAATTGCAAAGCGGATATTATTACTAACATCGGCGTTGTATCCAAACGCACTGGAATACGACACACCACTTGTATCAATGTTTGTTCCAAATATATAATTAGAAGAACCGTCTACAAGTCTATTTCTATATCCAGCGATAAAATTATGTTGGTTTTTATTAGGGGCGGTAGAAATCTCTGTGTCTGTTACAATATTAAATTCACCAAATACAATTGATTTGTTTATGACTGTTTGATGTGAACGCCCTTGAATAAAACAATTATCGCCTAGATTGATGTTATCCGAACCAACATTAAATAAGTAGGAACCGGAATTGTTATTATTATCTCCAAATACATTTGACTTATCGCCTACAAAGCGATTACCGTCTCCAAAAGTAGTTGTATTTTTTGAGATATCTTCTTTTACATTATTTAAACCCATAATAACATACGGAATAGCAGAACAACTTATGTCTAAAGCCGCTGCAACTGTAAATACATTTACACCGATTCCGGTTTCTATACTTAAAATACCTAAGGTAGGATTATTACCGGTGTCTCCTAAAAAAAGAACAGAATTATCTACATAAGTAGTATCTTTGCCCATAATAGTGTTTCCAACAATTGAAAGAGTATTTTTAAATATATTTTGTGTTGGAACAGCGCCAAAAAGCGTATTTTGCGTTTGATAAATACCAACGCTGGTAGTTGTTTGTGGAGGTGTAAATCCCTCGAATTCGGTTTGGGCACCCGCAGTGGAGTCATTTCTAAGTAACAATTCAGTAGGAACATTTACCCCGGTTTGTTTTATATATAATCTTTCACCGTCAAAAATTAGTGTTCCGTCATTTAAAGAATTAAAGTCTGTTGAACTTTGAACGATTGTTTGAGAATTACCTAATATTATAAAATCGCTGGTTCGTATGGCACCAGATACATCAATAGATACTCTTTCATTTCCAAATATGGCACGCTCGGTTAATTGTGCTGGATCATGATTTATTAATACAGAACTATGTCCTGATGTTCTACTTAATATTGACATCGGTATTGTTTTGTTTCGAGATACATCTATGTTATTTGTAAATGAGTTGTTGTCAGTATAAGTGGGCGAATAGTTTTCATTGCTTACTACAAATGCCATCCCCGCTTCTGCGCGTTCACCGGTTATTTCATCGTATCGTTCATAATATGCGATTCCAGTTGTATCTGTTCCGTTTGTTTCTTCGTTAAAACATATAGCCGGTAAACTTTTTTTCTCTATTTCATCTTTAAATACATTTGATGTATTTTTTCCAAAAGATAATCTACTAGAAGGGGTGACGGTTCCTAATCCTACTAATAAATCGTCTGAATATGATGATATTGTAGTAAATGGATTGGCACCTTCTTCTGCATAAGTTAAACTAAATACATTACTTTCATTAAATGATATAGATTGGTCCGACCGAATCCCACCTTCTGTTCCATGTTTCGCCATATTTTGAATAGATGTCATTTTTTATATATATAAATAATATTTAATAAAATAATAATCTTACTTCGTTTTATTTTCTCACTATAATATTTTAAAAAGCGCTCAGGTAAAATAGTAATTTATGTGAATAAATTAATATTTAGATAAATTAAAAATGGTTTATAATATTGAATTGTCACTGAAAGTAAAACAACAATCCAACATGACAAAAACAACAAATGACATAATAGAACAATCGTATAATTATTCATGTAATAATCATTATGTCAATTATGAGTATATTCATAAAAGAAAGATAGTTGTTAGAAATAATTGTGTGATTAGTTTAACGTTCGAGGATAACCCAATAGAAATCGGTAAATTTATAAGAAAAATAAAAACAAATAGGTCAATTAGCATTGAATGTATATCATATGAAGATACAGTTACGGATTTACTATATGCTTCTAAACAGTATTTAAATATTATGGAAAAATCAAAGGTAAAAGAATATTTGGAGAAAAAAAAGAATGGATTATTAGATACAACATCGGTTATTATGATAGAAGTGTATAAAAAAAGATGAGTTAGTTTTGCTGTTGCTTTTCACTACAAAGAACTCCATCTATTGAAAATTCATATCATATATTTCTTTACAAATTTTTTTATTAACAAAATCTATACCTATAAAACCAGGTTTATCGTTCCATTTTTTTATTTCTTCTATTTTAATTCGAAACCATATATTTGTAAAAAACGAAACTATTCTAGGAGGAATTACACCTTTTAATGGCACGTAATTTAACTGTATTTCTAGTATTTTATATCTATTATCATCGTTATTTTCTATTAAAAAATGTTTTATACTATCATTAACACTACATATATTTGTTAAACTCCAACTATTGTTTACTAAAATGGACGTATCGCTATCTAATTTTCCTTTACATGTATCTTTACATAAATAATATTCTGGTATTGGAATAATTTTTCCTCTTAAGTTTTTTATAGGTCCATTAAAATTTATGTCTTGATGTATTACCGGGCCTTCATTTATTATTTTCCATAAATCATGTATATAACTTAATTTCCATTCCTTTCTTGTATTCCATTCTCTTTTAAAAAACAAAAACACAAATTCACTAGGATTATTTTTTAAAAAATCGCTAATTTCTTTAATTAATGTTCTCATATAATAACTAGACTGTAATGCATGGGGTATATTTATACTACCGTCTTTTAATCGTCTCAGTCTAATATCAAACGCTCTTACACCAATCGCAAGTTGTTGTGTTATTGATTTATTTTGACACTGCGCCCATTTCCACGGTATAGACATTGAGCAATGCCTAGGAGTTACAGCACACGAATTGTGAGTTTTAGGTATAGCATTTAAATCACGGATTCTTTTACTATCATCTATTTCTTTCATCCAATTCATTATTATATATATATCATATTATTTTACTATAATCTTTATATAATCTTTTACTAGAATCTTTATATAATCTTTTACTATAATCTTTTACTTTTTTATATTTTTTTCTTTGTTTTTGATGCCGCCTTTGATTTGCTTTTTTTTGTTTTTTTATTTTTTGCTTTGCCCTTTTTTTTTGTATTTTTTATTGCTTGTTTTGCTTTTCTTGTTTTTTTATTTTTTTTGTTTTCTTGTTCTAGCATTTGTTTTAATCTATCTTTTAAGGGCATTTTTGTATTTTTCATTATTCTAGTAAATAAATCATCTATATTTTTATTGGAAAGTTTATATTGATGCATATCTTTATTGTTTTTCATAACAATATTTGCATTTTCTCCGTCATAATCAAAAGCATATTGTTTATTTAAAACTACATTTCCGTCTATTGTTTTCATAATTTTTCCTGTTTGAACCACATATTCTTTACTCATTATATTGTATATATAAATAATAATAATATTAAAATTTTAATAACATTTCGATAATAATAAAATATTAATAATATTTTATTAATATTCTATTAATATAAATGAGTGCAAATGTTAATAATACTAATAAAATATTGGAGTTTTTAAAAAATATAACACCGTCGACCATGTCAAATGATACTTTTCCTTCAAAAACTTATTCCGTTTCGGGATCTGAACCATTTAAAATAGGGGGTAGTAAACATATATCTAACAGTAACAATAAAACATTTAATGAAATAAAAACACTATATCATAAAGCATATGGAATATAATGTAATATAATGGAATATATTAAATTGATTGTTTTATTTATTCTACTGTTTTTAATTATAATTTAAACCCATTTTGTTTAGTTAAAATACAATTAAATAAGATGGCATTCAACCAACCATTTATTGAAGTGTTAGATAAACTTAGGGAATATTATCAAACTAAAGGAAGCTTTATGAAAGCACGAGCATATGAAAAAGCCAGAGATTCGCTGATTTTACACCGAACAGATATTACATCTTTAGATCAATTACAAGGCATACCTAATGTTGGTAAGTCCACTATTGGTAAATTAAAAGAGTATATGGAAACAAAAAGTGTTAAAGTGTTAGACGACGCTTTAAATGATCCAGAAATTATGTTTTCCAAAGTATATGGTATTGGACCAAAAAAAGCAAAAGAATTAGTGGAAAAACATCAGGTTACAACGATTAAAGAATTAAGAAGCAAGCAAGACGACTTGTTAAATGATGTTCAGAAAAAGGGATTAAAGTATGGGGAAGATATTTTAAAGCGCATTCCCAGACCAGAAATCGATGAGTATTTAAAACATATGACTGTCTTATTTGAAAAGGTAAAGGCAGCAAACCCCACCTCTGCAAACAGCACTTTAGATATTGTTGGTTCTTATAGAAGAGGAAAACTGGAATCCGGCGATATTGACATCATTATCTGCAATGAAAATGATGATAACAAAGTGTTTAATGACTTTCTGGATTTAATGATTGAAAATAAATTGTTAATTGAAGTGCTTTCAAGGGGTAATATTAAAAGTCTTGGTGTTGCAAAATTAGGCAACCACCCGGCCAGACGCGTTGATTTCATGTTTACTCCTAGAAGAGAAAACGCATTTGCAATATTGTATTTCACAGGAAGTAAAGAATTCAATACCGCTATGAGATCACATGCTCTTACAAAAGGATATAGTTTAAACGAGCATGGATTATATAAAATGGAAAACAAGAAAAAGGGAGAGAAGTTAACCCAATTATTTAAAACGGAAAAAGATGTGTTCGACTTTTTAGGATTGGAATATGTAGCACCAGAAAACAGAAAGGGCGCGAATTCAATGATAATAAAGAAAGATGCGGGTGTTGTTAAAAGTTCTGTTAAAAAAACCTTAAAAAAACAATCACGATGTAAATCTCAACAAAAACCAAGTGCACGCAAACAAACCTTAAAAAAAAGCACAGGTGATGGTAAAAAAAAAGGCAGTGTTAAAACTCAGGAATTGATCTCCCTGTTTAAGGAAAATGGGTTAAATCATTTAAAAACTTTGTCGGAAAAGGAATTGGCTAGTATGATTGTATTGGCTGATAAACAATATTACAGCAATGATAAGCCGCTTATGACCGACAGTCAATATGATTTATTAAAGGAATATGTGGAAGAGTTGTATCCTAATAATAAGGCGATACAAAACGGACATAAAGCGTGTGATGTTGCCGTAGATAAAAAAAAGGTTGATTTACCTTATGAGATGTGGTCGATGGATAAAATCAAAAGTGAAAAGCAAATAAACAACAAGTTGAAAAAGCATACTGGACCTTATATTGTAAGTGCGAAGATGGATGGTATATCGGTGTTGTATTATTCCGAAGACAAATATAAAGATTCACCACAACTATATACGAGAGGCAATGGTAAAAAGGGTCAAGATATTACATACTTGTTACCATATTTAAATTTGCCTGTTATACCAGATGTCACGATTCGTGGTGAATTAATTATTAAAAAAAAGCTGTTTCAAGATAAATATGCGGAACAGTTTTCCAACCCAAGAAATTTTGTATCGGGTCTTGCCAATAGTAAAAAGCTAACCGATGACTTGAAAAAGATGGTAGGTGATTTAACCTTTATTGCGTATGAAGTAATTCATCCTGTTATGAAAGGTTCAGATCAAATGCGCTTTTTAGAGGAAAATTGGGGTAAACACAATACTGTAAAGTATGAATTAATGGATACAATCAATAAAGAAGTTATGTCGGAGTATTTAATGGATTGGAGAGAAAATTATGAATATGAAATTGATGGTATTATTGTTTCGCAAGATGGCATATTTAAGCGCCAATCTAAAAATCCAGATCATGCTTTTGCTTTTAAAATGGTATTATCGGATCAAATGGTCGAACCCCGTGTAGTAGATGTATTATGGGCTCCCAGTAAAGATGGATATTTAAAACCGCGTGTTAAAATTATGCCTGTTGTTATTGGTGGTGCGACGATTGAATACGCAACTTGTCATAATGCGGACTTTGTTAAGAAAAACGGTATTGGAGTTGGTGCGGTGGTTCAATTGATACGAAGTGGTGATGTGATTCCCAAAGTTCATAAAATGATACATAAAACCACGCCTAAATTTCCTACTAATTACAACTATGTTTGGACGAAAGGAAATGTAGATATAAAACTAAGTGATGAAGATATCAAGGAAAATGATATTGTAAAGATTAAGCGTATTGAGGAATTCTTTAAAAAGTTAGAAGTAGTTGGTATGGGATATAAAAATGTGGAGAAACTATACGATGCTGGATATAATACAATTGAAAAGTTTGTGAAAATGGAGATAGACAATATCAAACAACTTCCTGGAATGGGGACTACATCTGCGAAAAAGATCGTAGATAGTATTAAAGAACGATTGGAGAAGGTAGAACTCTATGTAATGATGGGTGCTAGCCCGTGTTTTGGGCGAGGAATTGGTGAAAAACGATTAAAGGAGCTGCTTATCCATTATCCATTTGTGCTTAGTAGTAAAAGCTCGGATGATGTAAAGATAAGTAAAATTAGTAGTTTAAAGGGGTTTGATACTAAAACGGCAAAGCAAATAGTTCCTTACATTGATGATTTCAAGCGATTCGCAAATAAATTGGGTGTTTTGTATAAGTTATATAGCTTTAAAACCAGCAAGGCAGAAACAGCACATCCATTAAAGGATAAGAAAATCGTGGTAACTGGTCCAAGGGATAAGGAATTTATGGAAAAAGTGAAAAAGATAGGTATTCCATTGACTACTTCTGTTAGTAAAAATACGGATTTTGTGCTAGTAACGTCGATGTCGGAAGAAACGGGTAAAACTGCCAAAGCAAAATCGTTGAATATTACTATCATGACAACCAAAGATTTCACCGAGAAGTATTTACAGTAAGTAATACATTGTGTAATAAATAATGTGTAATAAATAATATAAGGCAGGTGTCTTATATTTTTTATTTATTTGTTGGCATAAGTGGCGTTGGATTTAAGGTGTAATTTGTAAGGAAAACAATGTTTTAATTGGTTGTCATAATCGTCTATTTTACCATATAAAAAGTAAGCAAGATAAGTGGTGTGAGATACAATTGCTATATTTGTTTCTTTTCTTTGCAAAATAAAATCTTTTACTTGCTTGACTCGTGTTTCTAATTGTTCTAGGGTTTCATTGGTTTCTGCATTCCATAGCGGGTCTGTTTCCGGTAAATGTTTAAAATTCACGGTGGGGTGATATTTTACTACTAATTCACTACGATCTTTTCTGTGGTTAATATTTTCATATGAAGCAGGGTATTCTTTTACTTGATCTAATGATATCATTTTAACATTTACATCTTTAAAAATATTTGTAGCGGTTTGAAGGGTTCTTGTTAATGGGGATACGATTACTAGTTCAATATTGTTTTTTTCAATCCAATGTTGTCCTAGTAATTTCGATTCACTTTGCCCCAGTTCGGTTAAACTACTATCTCTTATCATCATATATGCTTTCTCTCCCATTTCTTTAAACAAAACATTATGTTCTGCGGTTCCATGTCGGATACAATATACATTTTTCATTTTAATTAACTATAAAAAATAGTTTTATATTGTTCTTATGTTATGTTTGTTATTTTTAATCGATATTTTATGTTATGTTGCCAAGAAGCGCCGCAGTATTAACTTGTGTATGATGGATTATGGTTTGTTTAATTTTTAAATGTATATCACTATATTTACCATTATTTCCATATATAATATTACGGTTTCGTAATTCATATGAATTACCTGAATTGGGACGACTCGCCGCAAGCACAATTAATTTACTTTTTATTTGATTGTGGAGTTTTTTGGAATGTTCTTCTGTAAAAGCCACCCATTTATCAGTTGCGTTTAAGTAAACATAAATTTCTTTTTTATGAGAGACTACTAGTTTATCTTTTTTATTTAATACTTTCACTGCTATATCACAATACCCTTTTACATATCCATTTTCAACTACATAATCATAATCATCATTAGAGACAGTAAGGTTTTCCAAACATTGTTGAAAAGAATATTTGGGTGCATTTGCGTTTCCAAACGGTGCGGTTGCTACGCTTTCTATTGATTGTGACGCACTCAATCCGTTTGCTATTTGTTGTAATAGTTTGTTTATAATCTCGTCTTTTTCTTGTATTATTTTGTTTTTCTCATTTACAATATCGTTTTTTTGGTTTATTAACAATTCTATCTTTGCGGTTTTAGTTTTAATTGTTTTGTTTAACTCAGTAATTTGTTTGGCGTCGGTTGATTTGTCATTAGTTGTCGTTGGTTGATTTTGCACTACAATATCACTGTTGCGCCGGTTGCGTCCGCGTTTTGATTGTTTAGTTGGCCGAATTTCAGTTATTTTAGTAGTATAAAACTGTATAATATCATATGATTTGTTTGATATTTCTATGTATGTTTCAGCGGGGGAGACCATTATTTATAATTGCGGCAAATATCATTTCATTTATAACACATCAATTTTGCTTAAATTTCATATTATCGCTTATTGCTAAATATAATATGAAATTGGTTTATATTATGGTAGTAAATCCTTAAAATAAGTTTTTGTTTAAGGAGGTTGGCATACCATGTCCAAACATAATCATATATGCCAATACAAAACTGGCTATTAAAATGCTGCGGTTTTCAGCAACTGCAGGTCGCTGCTTTAATACTAAAAGCATAAAAAGGTACAACAAAATACCGATTACAACGGAGTGCAAAATCATGGTTCTTCCTGATTCCATTATGTTATATATATATATAACATAAAATATGTGATAAAATATAAAATATTAGTATTATTTATATGTCTATTAATAGTTGTCATGGTTTAATTATATATCCAAATGATACGCGTTTAAATGAAAAACAAAACAGACTTTCTTCATCGCATCATACTCAACATAAAAAGATATTAAATGTGATTCGTTCTAATGACGGTGAAAACCAAACGCAAACGATTAATAATAATTGTCCTAATAATAAGCAAATAAGCAATGTAGGTGGTCCAGGCGACCGCGTTCAATCTATTCCCACTATATGTTGTTTTGGAACAAAGCAGAAAAATAGATTAATTGATAGAAAACCAGGTGTAGATGTAAAGCATAACAGTTATGAAAGGTATTTAGCAAGAAAAAAAGGGTATGTTTACCAACAGCAGTTTTGCTAATTACTTTTTATAAGGTATATATACATGAGCGATAAACATAAATTACACAATATTAATAATAAATTTGCGGATTCTTTAAAGAAATTAAGGGAGAGAAAGACTAAACTTGAAATTGAAATAGCAGAACATACCAGAGAAAAGGATGAGTTAGTATGCTCGTTAAAAGATTTAAAAGGTAAATTGCAGATTGTCATTCAACTATTGTTAACAAAAAATAAAAATTTAAACGAAACCAACGCCGCAATAGCCAATTCTGAAAAGATATACAATAACATATTGAACGCTTCTGAAAACTTGCTGAAAATGATAATGAAAGAACAACATAAAGATACAAAATAAATGCGTAGAAAAAGTGTTAAAATAACCGTAGAAAAAAGTGTTAAAATAACCGTAGAAAAAGTGTTAAAATAACCGTAGAAAAAAGTGTTAAAAATATTTAAGACAAAGTAAAAAATATTTAGAATTTAATGTATGTGATATATAATGAGTGATTCTTTATGCTATCTTTTGATAGGAGGAGTATCCAGCATAGTATCAAGAACATGCACTTCGCCGTTGGAAATTTATAGACTACAGCGGCAAAATAGTTTTATACCTGGTAGTAATTTAAGGTGTATTTTAAAAAATGAAGGGATTAGGGGTCTTTGGAAGGGTAATGGAGTAAATTGTATGCGTGTATTTCCTCAATATGCGATTAATTATACAATATATAGAAACGTATTAAGTCAATTAAACTTTGAAAATAAATTCCATAATATTTTCATATCAAGTTTTTTAGCAGGATCTATATCAATGTTATGTATTTATCCATTGGAAACCAGTAGAACATTTTTATCATTACAAACTAATAAAAACCAATATAAAAATTTAATGGATATAGTTAAACACGTTCCATTGCGGAATTTATATGGCGGATCTATGATGAGTGTAATGGGTTTTGCTCCATGGAATGCGATTAGTTTAACTACCTTTAATATGTATAAGGATTTTCTACACAACCATTATGAAATTGAAAACCCTACTTTTGTAAAACTAGTATGTGGCGGGTTTGCTGGAATGACGGCAATATCCATTACATATCCCACTGATTTAATACGACGACGCCTGCAGTTACAACATTTTGGATGTGATAGTGTTCCAGAATATAATGGTATAATAGATTGTGCTAGAAAGGTAATAAAAAAGGAAGGAATGGCGGGATTATACAGAGGATTGCCGGCTGCTTATGTAAAAACATTTCCTAGTTTAGCTATACAATTATCTATGATTGATATATTAGGGGAGCTTCATAAACGACATTTTTAGATAAATGACTATAATATTGTAATATTATATAACATGAAACATAAAACAAGAAAAGTTAAATCAGTAAAACATAAAAAAGTGGTTCATTCCTGGGATCGAGCCGCCAATGTTAGAAAAACACAAAAGAAAAAGTATTGTAAAAAGTATTACAAAGGAAAGTATAAAATAGATAAACGGGGATGTAAAAAAGATCCCAGATGTCTTTATGCAGATATGGGTAGTGGAGGAGAATGGTGTTATACAATCCGTTCACATAAATCTGCAAAAACTAAATCAAGTGGTAAGTCCTCATCTAAAACTAAAAAAATGGCAAAAAGAACCCGGAAAAAAATGCGAAAAAGTGTTAAAAAACGAGCATAATAATATTATACTTATATAATGAATAAAGTTTCATTATATAATAAGGAAATATATGGTGAAGTAACGACGCCTACTGTTTTAATAGATCAATTATTTAATATGTTGGATAGTGATATCTTTAATAAAAAAGGCGTAAAATGGTTGGATCCATGTGCAGGACAAGGGGTATTTTTCACCAGATTATTTGATGGTAGAAAACTTTCTCTCCCTAATCACAAAAATAATATATATTGGATGACAGAAATCAATACTCAACATGTTAATTTATTAACTACGCATTTTAAACAGTATAAGTTTGTAAACATTAAACAAATCGATTTTTTAGATTTCAAAGAAAATAATTTTGATGTTATTGTGGCAAATCCACCTTTCCAAACCGGAGGTCCAATAAAAGTTCCTACAAAAAAGGGAGAGAAAAGTAAAGATGGAAAAGAAATGTGGAGCCATTTTGTAAGGCATTCTATTGATTTATTAAAAGATAATGGTTGTTTGCTTTGTATTACACCTGTAATATGGTTAAAGCGGGATCATAAAATGCATGATTTTATATTAAAATACAAAATAGAATCTATGATTTGTTATGATGCTGGAACGGCAAATAAATTATTTAAAGGAAATTGTCAAACGCCGATTGTGTTGTTTAAATTAGTGAAAACCCCTGTTATTAATAATATTCAACAAGTAAAAATGGGAGAGATAATTTACCCATTCAATGTAAGTGAATCCATTCCTATTAAACACTATCGCATATTAAGTAAGATGAAAAAATATGTGGAAAAGGTGGGGTGTTTAAAAGTAATAAAAACAAGTATGAGACCGGGACGACCCAAGCAATTAAAGGTGAATAAAGACGAAACTTGTGATTTTCCATATAAAAATGTGAAAACTTGTGTATTACATACGGACCCTAAAAATAATGACAATATCTCTCCCAAATTAATAATAGAATATTCTAATATTCCATGTGTGTTTAATAATGTTACAAAGTTAATACTAGCACATAAAATGTGGGGGTATAGTTATTTTGATGAAAAGGGGGAATATGGAATATCAAACCGAGATAATTATGTTATAGTGGATTATACGAAAACACAATTAAAGCAAATAAATGATTTTTTAAATTTAAAATGTATAATGGAATTGTTTGGTGCAACGCGGTATAGGATGCGGTTTTTAGAAAGATATATTTTCGACTTTCTACCAAACATAACATCTCTCCCTAATTTCCCAAAAAAGATCGATGAATCACAAGTTAAAACATATTTTGGGTGGGATAATTAACTGGTTTTGTTATTTATTCATATAAAACATCTAATGGATTTGTTTGTGTCATTCTAATGTATCGTTCAGATGGTTTGTAATGATGTTTCGCTGGCGTTTTATGAGTGGCAATCTTCATTTTTTTTGTTGGAATATTTAATTGAGGCATAGAAATGTGATTTTCTTGTTCTTCAATCAATTGATTTAATTCATTTGATATTTGATTTTCCCTTTCTTTTATTTTGTTTTGTTGTTGTTTTTTATAATTATCATATTTATCTTTTGCAAATGAAGAACAAAATAAACAACAACACGATGAATAATAACACATTAATGCATAAAAACAATACAAATCAGTTCCTTTCATATATCTTTAATTATACAATATAAAATTAATAATAAGTAGTTATAACAATTTATTTACATGATAAAATCATTATAAAATCATTATAAAATCATTATATAAAATTAATAATTTAATATAATTAATGCGAACTAGAAATTTATCAGATGATGGATTAAACTTATTTAACATTGCTATATGTAATGGTAAAAATATAAAACATAATGCGGATAGTTATAAGAGGTATAGTGATATAAAAGATATGCCTGTAAAAACATATTGTTATTCAAAAATCAAACAATTATTACATGATATATTTACAACCGATTATGATGTTGAATTGGATATGACAAAAACGGCGATGCGCAACTCTTCTAAAACGTTATATACTTACTTAAAAAATATTAATAATGATATCATACCAGGATTAATTAATAACGCGGTTGTTAATATTATTATGTTGATTTTAACAAAAGACAAAACAATATGTAAATATAATCAAATTAAGCTAAATTATGGATTTTATTGTAATCTGGCATTAAAAGCCAATAAAGAAAAAGATCATCAAACTGCTTTATTAATACTGTGTGCTTTACAGCATACTTGTTTTCATATACTTAAAATAAAACACAAGTTTAAATCTAAGTTATTAATTTTAGAGACGGTATATGGCACGCCGGTTTCATGCTACTCAAAACATCTGAAAGATTTTTTAAATGTAAATGATTACAATTACTTACCATCTGTAATGATAATGCATATGCAAATGAAAAAACTGGAAGAACAGTATAAAGGATTACAATTTATTAAAAAAGACACTAATAAAATCAAAGAAGTGAAATCATTCTTAATTTCCAAAATAAACAATTATTACAATTATTATAAAGAAAACAAAGACATAGTAGATATTTATAATTTAAATCCATTCCAACAGTTTGATATTTTATTATCGTTTGAGGGAGAGAAAATTAGCACCATATTGTTTAATTTGGTTAAATCAATTAAGCAAACCCACCGTATTAAATAGCATAGCATAGCATAGCATAGCATAGCATAGCATAGCATAGCATAGCATAGCATAGCATAGCATAGCATAGCATAGCATAGCACAGCATAGCATAGCATAGCATAGCATAGCATAGCATAGCATAGCATAGCATAGCATAGCATAGCATAGCACAGCATAGCATAGCATAGCATACCGTATTGATACAAAATTGAAATAATTTTAATTATAATTTATAGCGATTAAATTAACGGCAATAAATTAAGGTAATATATGTTGGAAATCGGCATTTCAAGATTTACAGACGAGACATACGACGAAAACCTTAAATGGAAACAAGTACAAAATCACACGGGTAGTGTATATGGTTTTGATAGAGAAATACCGCTGTCTAAATTTAATTATATGGGGGTGATTTATGTTATTGATATTAGATGCAATGCAAATACAAAAAAAACACCACCGCATATTTATGGAATAGGTGAGCTACGATTTATTAATAAGGAACACACCTGTCCGGATATATATCAAAACCGGGAATACAACCGGTTTATGTATTTTGGCGAACATTATTTAACCAAACAACAATTGATAATAGATAAAGAATCACAGGAAACCATTACACTTTTAGAAAAAATGCTATGTTCTGGTCCAAGACATTTTAAAAGAGGTGATGGATTAACAAAGTTGTCATACGAGCGTATTATGTCATTTAACCCAGACGCAAAGCCAATAAAACAGCGATGTTCAAAATGCGGAAAACTTAAAAAAGACCATGTCTGCAAAAAAGAACACTCCAAAATAAGGTTTATTAGAAGAAAACGATGTAAAGTATGTCAAAACCCATTAAAACAAAACGGCGGACTGGCTCACATATGCCCTGGTAGAAAGAAAAACACAGAATTCCTTAAACAAGTCATTAGATTAATAGAAAAATATAAGTTGATTACGCAATTAAATATATAATTAATTAAACAATAAACAATTAAATATTAAGTATTTATATATTTCAATGAGTGATAATACTGATTTTGATGTAGATAATTATAGTGTGGATGATTTAATACATATATTAAAAATACAAAACGAAGCGCCGTTGCCCAAAATGCGTATTATTGAAGCGGTTGAAGAAATGGTAGAGGAATTTAAAGGGCAAGAAAAATATGTAAAGTTTTTTTTAAATGTTCAAAGTAAGTTGTTAAAAGAAAAAGATTTGTTTACAGAGGCACAGGCGGTTACAAAAGCGGAAAACGATGTAAAAGAAATAAGTGAAATGCATGATTTAATAAAAAAAACCGCACCTGATACAATTATACAAACACCAGGAGAAATAAATGGTGTAAACAACAATAAATTATCACAAATAACAAAAACAATTAATTTTGATAGTCAGAATAGACCAATGTTAGACCCAATTCCATTAGTGGATTGTTCTGGATTAAAATTATCAACACAACCATCTCAATTAACACAAAACGCATCTGATTATCTTATTAATTTATCACAGCCTGTTAAAAATGTTACCAAAATTAAATTAACTCAAGTTTCAATACCGATGAATTTGTATGTGTTTAGCGGTGACTATGGAACAAATTATATTGATATTTCACTTAATGGCGCACATCAATCTATTGAAATAACAGAAGGTAATTATTCCGCAGCCGATTTAATAACAAAGTTAAATACGGCTGCTTCAACTGCTAGTGTCTCGATAACATTTGCTTATAATGCTAATAATGGTAAAGTATCTGTAACAAATAGCACAGGAAGCACCATTGAAATAAATTGGTATTATCCTAAAAATACTCAACAATGTGGATACGCACAAGGTCAAAAATTAGATTATAACCTTGGTTGGTTGTTAGGATTTAGAGATCGAAGCGATACGGTTGCGAATTCTACTACATTAACTGCGGCTGGTATTTTAAATTTAAAGGGATTTGATTATTTATTTATTTCATTAGATGATTTTGTAAATAATAAACCCAATCCCGATCTAATAACAAATATAAAGCAAAAAGATCAATACAAGTTGCCTTCTTATTATAATAGATATACTATGGATATTGAGTGCGATGATCAGCCAAAACCAACATTTCCTACGAATTGTTTACCCGAACCATCAAGTTGTGCAAATGTTCCAATTGATGTAGATGACAAAACTGTCTTAACACAAAATCAATTATATACTGCGGAACAAATAAAATCAGCCATTAGTAGTCTTGGTGTAGATAGATATGGTGCTCCTATTGTATCGGATTTATTAGCAAAGGTGTTGGTGAATTTTGATTTTCAGGAAATAATAACAATTCAAGGAAGCGATTTTAATTTTGTAGGAGAACGAAATTATTTTGGACCGATTACTTTGCGTAAATTTAAAGTGCAGTTATTGTCTAAATACGGTCATATTATTAATTTAAATAACACGGATTGGTCGTTTACTATTAACTGTATGGTAAATTATTAAACAATATTACAGCAAGTATAATAATAAGAGCGTTCTGGTTTTTCTAATTCTATACTGCCTTTTTTTATTCCTTTTATTTTATTAGGGAAATCTTTGGTTTTTCTATAAATATGAGTAGTTAAGTAGCGAAATGATTCGTTTATATTACAACCGGTTTTGGCACTAACTCCATAAAATATTATATTATTGTCGGTGCAGTAGTCTTTAATTAAATCACATTCAAAAAAATTAGAAAACAGATCTATTTTATTGATAAGAACCATAAAATATACATTTGTATTGTCGTGTTGTGTGCTGTTGTATTCTTGTTGCCAATATTTAATAGTTTCCAACGATTCTTCACTATTACTATCAACAACTATAATAACTCCTACTGTGTCTTTGTAATAAGAACTAATAATGGAACGAAATGATTCTTGACCGGCTGTATCCCATATCTGAATTTTAATATTTTTATCGCCGATTGAAAGGGTTTTACATGAAAAATCAACGCCGATGGTGGTGTTGTATCTGTCGCTATAATCATTAAATATAAATTGTCTTGCTATTGAAGTTTTCCCAACACCGGCTTCTCCAATTACAACATATTTATATATATAGTCTAAATGGTCGTTTGCTTCTAATGTCATATAAATTAGTATAATAATAAAGTTTAAATATAGTTATTATTAAACACAATTTTAAGTAGTATCAAGTATTTATCTTAATATATTTATTTGCGCTTTTTCTTGCTTTTCTTTGCTTTTTTGCTTTTCTTTGCTTTTTTGCTTTTCTTTGCTTTTTTGCTTTTCTTTGCTTTTTTGCTTTTCTTTGCTTTTTTGCTTTTCTTTCTTTTCTTTGTTTTTCGAGAATGCTTTTTCCTTCCTCCTACAGAGTTACTATTTTTAGACGCCTCCATCATAGCCTTAAAAATTGGTAAAACTATCATATTTATAATTTGCACTATTGATGCGGCTTCAATGCCTTCTAAACTGTATCTGGATATAGTTCCAGGAATTGCCAAGCTGGTTGTTGATTTTTCCTCTTTGATAATGTTACGAACCAGTGCCATTGATAAAATATAAAGAAAATATTTTACATTTGATAAAACCTTAATAGAATATTGTGCGTTCGCTACACTCATCACAATGTCCTTTGTCATCATATTAATTTTTGAAATTAGATTGGACAATTCATTTTGTTCTATTCTAATACGATCAGTGGCTTGCCCAACTAGATGTTCTGCATTAGAGACAGCTTGGTTGACCGCATCCTCTGCTGACATAACAAATACTGAAGCAATTATTTTAAAGATATCAGGGGGGGTAATCGTAGGAACAATATCAGTTGTAATTTCAGCTGCTTTTTTAGCTGCTGTTTTAGCATCTTCTTTCGCCGCGTCCACAATAGTTGAAATAGCACATTCTAAATTTAACTCAAAGTCTGTCCCTAACAACTGTAGCGCTGGCCCTAACACTAACCCTTTGCTGTCGGGTTGTTCCGGTAGTTTAGATAACGCTGTCTCTGACACTGACGCTAATTTGTCACTTCTATCTCCTATTTTATGTTGGTCAGTTAAAGACTCACATGTAAATTTATTATTTACCAAGTTGTCTACAGTGACTTTGATTTTTTCTCCACCAACTGTTGTGGCCATATTCACAACTGTTTCTTTGATCGCCCCAAACGTGGTATTTAGTGTCTCATCTTGCTGGTCTGTAAGCATTGAATTTGCTATAGCAAGAAAAACAACGGACCATTTTTTCCAATTTTTCCAATCAAAACCTCCTCCTTTTTGAAATTCTTTAATTTCTGGCCCTGTAGGATCGATTTCGTTTATTTTGGCGTGTGCTGTTTTAGTTGCAGTGTGTATCTTTCTACTAATATTTTTTATGTCTTCTGCTGTCAACGGAACATCTTCTGGTTTAACTTCACCTTCACCTTCACCTTTGTCCACGCGTTTTTTAGCACGTGCAATCACAACATCTAATGTAAATAAAGCATCAACAATATATCCGGGGAGTTCGTAGTCAGATTCCCCCCCGTTTGGAGTTGCTACAGTAACTAATTCCGACATTTATATATATATATACATAACATAAAATTTATAAATATCGGTAAAATAATCTGTTGGGTTTTTTACTAAATGTTATTATCGCGTAAGATTATTAAACACAATTTTAAATATATTAAATATTTAACTTGTATTAATATATTATTAATGGAATTGATGAATAATGTAAAGGAAAAAGCAGATATGATTTTAGAACCTTTGCAAGTAATGATAGAATTAAGTATGTTGTCGTATTGTGAAATTGGAACGAAATTAAGTGTAGATGAAAATTTGTTGACATTACATCAACCTTCATATACACAAGGTTTAATAAGATGGTGGAATAATGATAAAAAGCAAGATATTCATTATTTATTTCATGCCATACGAAGGTATTTTATATGGTATAAAACGCAGGACCATAAAATATTTAATTTTATATTAGAAAAAGCAATTATAGGTTTAAATAAGTTAATAGAAACATATAAAAAATGCGATGAGCGTTCAATATTACAGACGCTATCGTTGTATAAAAATGTATTGGATTTGGATAATTCAGATTTGTTTAAGGATAAATCGGAAGAAGCTGTAAATATGGATAAGGTGTTTAAAAATATAATCGATATTTATGATGATAAAATGATGCGGGTTGTTTATAACATATTGTTGTTAATGGAAGAAAACAAAGGATCACAACAAGTATTAAACAGTTATTTAACTGCGTTGAAACATTTCATGGTCCCAATAAATCAAAAAATAAGGGCGTGGATTCAGGAAAATTTGGTGATGTAAAAAAGGCACCCAAAAAGGTTCCAAAAAAGGCACCCATCGAACAGCCGCGTGTTTTTCGATGGGAGCCTTTTTGGGTGCCTTTTTTTCATAAAATCGCGTATTTTTGCAATATTTTTACGATTCAATACATTCGTAAAAATATTACCATAATTCATCACAAATAATACAACATATAAGAAAATGTGGTCTTGTAAAAAATTGGTCCCAGAAAAAAAGGTTCCAAAAAAGGCTCCCATCGAACAGTTTTTTTACAAAAAGTTTTTTGAGATTTCATTTTGGACATTTTAAAATTGTCCTTTTTCGAAATTCAAAAAACTTTTATGAAAAAAACTGTTCGATGGGAGCCTTTTTTTCATTTTGGACGATTTTCTTATGGTTTGTGATTTTTAGAAGCGGAATATTTTATTACGACAAATGCGTTGTATATTGTCATCCACTCCGCAAAAATGAGAAAAGTGAAAAATCCGAAAAAAAGGCACTATTACAACAATTTTTATGAAAAAAACATAGAGATTTTTTCTGTTTTTATATAAATGGAGGGCAAAAAAAAGCAAAACTACTCTAAAACTACTCTAAAAATGCCGATTTTAAAAAACCCATATTACTGTTCCATTTGTGACTATGTATCGTCTAATAATTCAAATTATAAAAAACACCTTCGCACCAACAAACATTTAGAAAAAACGGCCAAAACTACTCAAACGAGCAAACGCCTGGTCTCAGTGAATTGCGACTTTCATTGTGAATTATGTGACTATTCTACCTCACGAAAATCAAATTGGTCTCGACATATCGTCAGCGTTAAGCACCTCAAAAACGAGCAAAAAACGAGCAAGCAAGACGACAGCAAACCATCGATCAATGCCTATAATACCCTTTTAAACGAACTGAAGACGCTAAAAACAAAGAAAATAACAAAAAAACGCGAAAAATCCAAAAAAACCAAAGAAATATTAAAAAAAGAAAGTGAAAAAAATGAAAATTTAAATATGGAAAAATTGTATAGTCAAATAAATCAAATAATAGAAAATCAAAAAGAAATGAAGGAGGAGGTAAAACAGCGAAATGCGACAACTATAAATAATTATAATAATATATCGATTACTGTTTTCTTGGATAATTATTGCAATAATGCGAAAAGCGTTCAAGAGTTTTTGAAAAATGTTAGTTTTGAATTAAAGGATATAATAAACAATAATTCTTTAATAGAGGATTATCTATCAAAAAAGTTAATAAAAAACTTACAAGGCATACCATTTACCGAGCGTCCAATACATTGTACTGATAATAAAAGAAAGAATTTCATGGTAAAAGATGAAACAATAGGATGGGTAAAGGATAATGGGATGGATTCAAGTGGTTCTTTATATGATAAAGTAAACCAATTACAAAACCGTGCTTATATAGAATTTTTTAAGGAATTTGATAAAGAAAATCCATTACCCCATGATACAGAAAAGGAAATAATAAAGTGTCAGGTGTCTAGTGATATGATAGCAAATAAAGACAAAAACAACAAAATGGCTATTACAAATATAGCAAATACAATGTCAATTACCGATGCCATCGATGATTCTATAGTAAATACCCCATTTAAAAATAAAATAACAGATTAATATAATGGGAACCGTAATGAGTCTAATATCGCATTATAGTGAAACAAAATATAGCGATAATAAAAACAAATATAATAGGGAAAATATATATAATAATAATTCTGATAATATATATATGGGAAATGTATTAAGTAAAATGAGAAAAACAATGGAAGAATCGTTGTCAATAATTAAAAGAAAAATGAATAGAGATCGTAGAGTGGAACAAATATATAAAGAAATTCGTAAAAAAGATTATAATGTTGATGTTAATATTGATCGCGAATCCGTTAATATAATTTAATTATTCAACCACTTTAATAAAATTATATCATCGTAAACAATAAATGCTATTAAACAATAATATAATTTACCTGGTAAACTAATTGTATATATGTTATTATAAAGATAAAGTAAATGTATGGTCCAATTAACAAAGCATGTTAGTGTATATGTGCGTGTTGCTTTTTGTTTTATAGATTGTTGTTCTTTTTCTGATAATAAAAAACGCATTCCCAAACAATAATTTACATTAAAACTATAGCATGATAGGGTAGTATATAGGGCCATCAATTTTAGTATAGGATTTGCTTGATACCAATTAATAGAAATGTTAATAAAAGAAAAAAATGTAGTAATGGAATGATGAATTTTGGTAGATTTGGATAATTTGATATCTTTAATTAAAGCAATTGTATCACACGTGCAGTATAAAGAGCCAATAAAATGAATATAATTGGTATGATCTCCAATATCAAATAAAAAAAGAATGGTAAATGGTATAGTAGAAATGCTAATATATTTTAATATCATGCATTTAATGAAATTTTTGAGAATATAATTTTGTCTTTGAATAGAATACTGTTTAAATGTTGGGTATTTCCAATTAAAAAATATACCTACAATAGGATATGATATATAATTAAAAAAACAGCAAAATAAAATAAAATATATTGGATTCATTGTATTAAATAAAAAAGTTAAAATGTTTTTAATGTAGTTTAATAAATATGTTTATAAAATGTTTAGGTCGTTTATTAGATATAGTATATATGTCTCAGACCCTAGTTACTAACAGGCAGCATAAGTCTAAGCTGTGAACGAGTCCATTGATGTCTCGGACCCCAATCGCCTTCCTTTTCAATCCATTTACGCGCGATCTGTCTGCCGGTATGTCTGCAGTCGCATGAACAAGGAAGGCCAATCTCATCGTCGATATCATAATATCTGGTTTGTTTAAATACGCACGCTCTCGTGATAATGATAAGTCCGTCTGGCGTAATACACGCCTTGTTAATTTGATGGCGCTGACAGCAGTTGCAGCCAAGATAATAGTGTATACTGGTTTCTAAATCGGAATCGCCCAATAGGTTTTTAGCATGCACTTCGTCGACGACCAAATCATGTAAATAAAGTCGTTGAACTTTGTCGCGATGTTCCATTTGAAACACCATAGACAAAATGTCGTGAGAGATTTCTGCTGGGAGGTGTTTCTGTTTAAGTATTAACTGTAAATCTGCGATGGATGCCATGGTATGTTAAGGTTAAATTGGTTGGTTATGTTCGGTAGGAAATGATAGCAGCATATATGAGGACTTGTATACTACACATAATACGGTACCATTTTTATATCAATTTTAATTGACAAATTAATTTGTTCCTAATCGTCGCCCCTTTCCTGGAAATTTAATTTTATCATATTGTTCTACAGGAACATAATCTAATGGGGGTTCAAAATCAACATCAATGTTAACATCTATAATTTTAATAATAGATGCGGGTTCAGTTTTAATAATATCTATATGATATACAGTTTCATTTTCTTTATTATAAACCGCGATTGTATGGCCTTCTGTAACAACGGGATAATTACTACTTAGTGCTTCTTCTAAAAGAGATTTTGGATCAGGTAGTTCTATAAATGCGGTTTTATGAGGTCTAAGTTTAATATAACTGCCGTTGAGTGGTGTAGTTAATTGAATATCAACTTGCGAACCTTCTTTTAAACCGATACCTTCCATAATATGGTATGGTATGTGAACTACGCCTGGTGGTGCTGTAAATTCTTGGACCCCACAGACTTGACCAAAACTATTTTCTTTATTGGTAATTTTAAAGAATAATGTTGTTGTTTCGTCCTGCAGTTTGTAAAGTATTGAAGGTGGTAATAATATTTTGTTGCTGTATTTAACACGTTGTATCAATTCTGGTGATTGTGACGAGCAAGCATAACTAAAGCAGGTTAATGTTGTATCGTCCATTGTTATATAATGTATAGCAGGTTAATTCTGTAATATCATAATTATTATATAAATAATTCAATTTAATCGACACATCTCTCCCTTTTTCAACAAATAAATTGATGGATATTAATAAAAATGGAATATAAGATAACAATAAATTATGAATTATATATTAATTGACGGAAGTTATTATTGCTTTTATAGATATTATGCGATTCATGCTTGGTTTAAGAACGCACATAAAGAAGTAAACTTAGATGTGCCTTATGAAAATGAATTATTTGTGGAAAAATTTAAGAAAATGTTTATCAATAAGATAAAGGAGATGCCAAAAAAGTTAAAATTAAAAGATTGTAGAGTAATAATTGGGAGAGATTGTTCTCGTAAAGATATATGGCGCAATAAGTATAGTGATTCGTATAAAGAAACGCGTGTATATGATGAAACTTTTATGGGGAAACCATTCTTTAAAATGGCGTATGATACATTATTTTATGAGGCGGGTATAAGTGAAAACGATATATTGTATCTAAATCATTTGGAGGCGGATGATTGTCTTGCTTTATTGGCAAAACATTTAATAAAGCAAAACGCAGAAAATAATGTGGTTATAATAACAGGTGATATGGATTATTTGCAGTTGGCGCATCCTCAAATCCAATTAATGAATTTAAGGTTTAAGCCTCTGGCAACAAGTAAAAATTCAACAGGCGATCCAAAGAAGGATTTATTTATAAAAATAGTGACTGGTGATAAGTCGGATAATATAAGTGGTGTATTTCCGAAAAGTGGAACGAAAACAGCAATAAAGTATTATGAAAATGCCGAATTGTTTAAAAAAAAGCTAGATAGTAATGAAGAATATGTGAAAAAGTATAAAAATAATAAAAAAATAATAGATTTTGATGAAATACCGGACGATTTGACTATTAAATTAAGGGCAGAATATGAACACTTATTTAATTAAATAATAAATTGATTAATTAATATTTTTATTTTAATATTAATTAATAGTGTAATCTTAATAATAAATATAATGGAGTGCTCTGTGTGTTATTGTGTGTTAACATTGAAAAATATAGTAAATACGGAGTGTAATCATGTATATTGTAAGGATTGTTTTTGGAAATGGACGAAGGAAAATAATAATTGCCCTATGTGTAGAACAACTATTGTAAGTTATAATAATGAAAGAGTTGCATTAGATGACCAAATAGACCATTTAACAGGAAGTATTTATCTTTTGATGGATGAGGAAACACAATATTACAATTCAATAGCTTTTCTGGAAAATGAAAAGCGAGAATTGGAGGAAGATATATTTAAATTAAAGTGTTTTAAAAGGGATCCGGAGGGAGAGATGAAAAAATATATGGAAAAACGGGAAGAGAGATTTAAAAGTATAAAAAATGATATAGAAATGAAAAAAAAAGGTGTGGTGAAACAATTGGAAGGATATAATATGTTATATTCTAATTCGCATAATAATAGTTTTAACTACAAACAGGTCTTAAATCAAATACAATATGAAAAAGAAAATAATATTGTTGATACTGAGTTGGAAGATGTGGTTGAAATGTTATTAGATATAGATTTTGAATATACAACACCGACACCACGAAATGAAGTGCAGTCACTGCCTCCAATAATACGTATGCGAGTATAATTTATAAGTAAGAATAAATAGAGGTTACCAATTCGTCGTGACCGTTGAACCGTTTTTTAAGGATGAACATGATAAAAGCATTTTTGAAGTTATGTTCGTATGTATATTTTTTAATCATTTTACATACCCATGCTATATATTTTCTTTGTTTACGAGTGTAAGAGATGTCGGTGCGCGTGGATTCGTTGTTAAATTCTTTAATTAAGCGTTTGCTTGTCGCATATAATGTATTGGATAAGCTTGTGGTGAACTCTTCCACGGGATTATTGTAAGAAAATAGCAAACGTTTGTATAGATGAAGATAGAATCGTCTGTAAGTATTTGATCTCGATACAATGCGTTTTTCAGTTTCTTTAATACACGATTGTTTTTTCAATAAATAAAACTTGTCTTTCATGAATTGTTCCATCTTTTTTTTCGAATGCCAATCCATGTTGATGTTAATCTTATGTGATATATATGTGAAGCGATGTGCGTAACTGTTTAATAAAAAAGGTATATGTGTATATTTGAAGATCAATTTTTAATATTTTTATGAAGTTTTCTGTTTTTTAAGGAATAAGGGAATAAGGGAATAAGGGAATAAGGGAATAAGGGAATTAAGGAATTAGCGGCGTCGTAGAAGCGCTGGGGGTTTCAGGTCATCATCATAGTCTGATGCGTGATTCTGTGTTCGTCGTAGAACAGGAGGAGGGTCAAAATGTCGGTATAACCTTTGGGCCGGAATTTGTGGTTGAGTATCAATAGTAAAATGCGAAGGAGCAGAAGCAGCGCGTTGAAGATATGAAAATCCTACATCACGCGTATCGTCTTCCATGTTCTCGGCGATATTTTGACTTAATGCTCTGAAGCACTGGACCAACGGAGCATCGAGATTGTCCGCATGCACGTCCATATCAACTTGAACGGATTTGGTAGAGTCAAATCCATACAACTCACCATAGTCAGCTGCATTAATATTTGCGGCTATGAGAATACATTTGACGCCTTTTTCCTTTAAAGATTCGATTTTGCGTTTTAATTCGCGTGCAGGAGATGACGACTTATTATCGTCTCCATCTGTAAGAACGATAAACCATGAATTTGTGTCTGCGCCTGTCTCGTTTAACTCGGCAAGTCTTTTAGATAATATATCCACTTCTTCAATTGCGCTATCAATTAGACGAGTGCATCCGCTGGCTTCAAACGCGAGATCTTCTTGAAATACGGCGCCAATATCGTCAAAGATTAACTCCCTACCGAGGGGCGATGATTCATTTGGTGGGAAATTTACTTGTTTCGTGTTTGAAAATGTCGTCAGTCTGAATTGGCATTCTTTTGCAACAGACGCGCGTAGTCTTATTTCGTCAATAAAGGATTTAAGTGCATCGATTAGCGTTGGCAAAATGTATTCCATAGACGCGGAACGGTCAATTAAAACGCTGCCGACGACTGTTTTGTTATTAGAACTCATAATGTAGGATGTTGATTGGTAAAGATAAAAGTGTAAACAGAACAAGATACGGTATGTTGGATGGGAGGATACATTATAAATCAAGTACAAAATTATAGTCAATTTTATAATTCTAAAATTATATTGTACTATATTATACTAATGACACTTAAAGTAATGAGTTGGAATGTGTTAGCTAAAGAGCCTGCTTCCAAGTTTTTATTTGAAACAATAGTTGATCTTGAAAAGAGAACAAATGTAAGAATAGAAAAAATCTTAAAAAAAACTCCAGATATAGTATTATTACAGGAATTAGATCGTTATTTTGTGGAAAAATTAAATGAAAATACTAAAATAGCACTAAATTATGATATATATTATAAACAAGATATATTACTTAAACAGAAACCCGTCCACGATATATTTGGAAATGGTATAATGGTGAAAAAGACTAATAAAAATATAGAAACAATAAGTAAATTATACACAATAATCGACAAAGGTCCTTTATATGATAGAAAAAATGCGGTGTATATGGATATAAAGTATAAAAATAAGGTAATAAGAATAATAAGTATGCATTTAAGTGGTCGAAACAAAAAAGCGCGCGAAGCATTATATAACGCGGTGTCCAAAAAATGCGATGAACGAGACTATTGTATAATAGGAGGGGATTGTAATAGTATAGATTTATGTATGATGCCTTATTATGAAGGAAAAAAATCAACGGTGTGTTCGTTTGATTATGCTGAAGTGCAAGGAATAAATGATGATGATGGATTGGAAATAGATAAAATATTTGTGAAAAACATGAAAATAACAAAATTTAGAGTGCAAAATAATGGAAAATGTGATATTCCTCGTGATGTGTGTAAAAATATTAAGAAATATGGTTCAGATCATTTTTATATATTAGCGCATATTGAACCGAGAGGTAGAACATCATATAAAAAAACTAGAAAACGAAAGCGAAGGCGTTCTCGTGCTCCTTCTCGAAAAAAATCAACAAGTAAATCAATAAGTAAATTACGATCATCTCATTCTCATTCTCGTTCAGGTTCTCATTCTCGTTCTCGCGCTAGTTCATGTCATTCAAATAGTGGTTCGCGTCAATTGTAATAAACATCTATTTATAAAACATTATAAAGCAAATTTTCCATAAATAATAATATAAAATATAATTATTTATGGAAACTTTGAATAACTATACATATGAAGAACAAACCTATATAATTAATATAGGAAAGATAGTATATGATTATAATAAAAAAAATCAAATACATAAACCATGTGAAAATGTAAATGTGGATTATATTATTGAAAAGGAAAAAAATAATGAATTGGGAGAGAAAGTAAAAAATTTACAAAGTAAAATAAAGGAAATGGAGGATGATAGTTTTAAAAAGGAGATGGATATAAAGAAAAAGATGTATATGGAGCGTGAAGAGGAAATGAAAGAATATCAATTAAAAATAAATAAGGTAAGAGAAGAAGCAGTAAAAGAATCACAACAGCGATGTGAATATTTAAAAACTGATTTAGAAAGGGAGAGAAAATGTAGAAAAGAAGAGGTTCAGAGGATGGAGTTATGTTTAAAAGGTGTGAGTGATACAAATGAATATTTAAAAAAGAAATTTGAGAGTGAGATGGAGGATAAAATACAAAGTAGAGTTGTTGCTTATAAAGAAGAGATAGATAAATTAAAAGAGAAAAATCAGGAATATTTTGACAAGTATGAAAATAAAAACAAGGGTAAGATATTTGAAGAGGAGTTTTATAATTTGGTGGAAGAGTATAATGATAAGGAGGAGGGTAATAAGTGGAAAATAAGTCATGTGGGTAGTAAGTATGGTGGAATGTGTGATATAATATTTAAGCATAAGGATACGGGTCATGTGATAATGGTGGAATCAAAAAACAATTTAGAGAAAAACCCTGTTCCAACAAAGGATGTAGACAAGTTTTATAGAGATGTGTTGGATGTAAACAATAATGCAGTGGGTGGTATAATCATATCTACAGCAAAAATACAGAAAAAGCGTTCGTATGAGCGAGAAATCGTGCAAAACAAGGTATTAATCTTTATATCTCATTTTTCCTTAAATAATATCGGACAATTATTTTGCAATTTAGAGAATATAATAGGAGAAAATCAGTATAGTAATAACGAGTTAAGTAATGAAGATAGAAATGCGTTATTAGTGAAGCAATATGATTATTATAATGATGAGGGTAATTTTCATAAAACAAGATCGAAGCGTTCATATGATAGAGCAGAGGAAATAAGGGAGATATATTATAAATTAAATCAAGAAGATATAAAAATACTTAAAAATGATGAAAAAAGTGTTAAAAAAGAGCAAAATAATAAAAAAGTGTCTGCTAATGATAAAAATGCGGTAAATTTTGCTGAATTGGAAGAAAATTGTAATAAAATAAAAAAAGTGAACGATGAAACTCAAACCAATTGTTATTTAAAGTATAAAAATGATTTGGGAGAGATAATTTTGCAATATTTTAGAGATAATTACAATATGGAGAAGAAAATTAGTAAAATTTCAAAAGATGGTTATATAATTATAAAACGTAGTGTTAAAAAAAGTAGAAAAAAGGTAGAAAAGGCGGATAAAAGTGAAAAAAATATAAAAATACAAACAATATTCAATTAATGCGGTTATTTAGCGACCAGGAAGAAACTATAAATAATATCAAGATGAGTATACGATTTTTGATTAATGATAATATATAATATTCTATATATTATGATTTCAAGTAAAATTCTAGTTGATAGAAACAAAAACATCTTACAACTTTATAAGCAAAAGTATAATAATAAAAAAAATATAATAAGTAGATATGAGCGCCAAATAAACTATTATAAGGATGAATTGTGTAAAAAGGAATTAATAATTCAAACGAATATAGAAAATGTAGAAAATATTATGATAGTTGCTCATGCGGATGATGAAACCATATTTGGGAGCAATGAATTGCATAATGGAAAATGGTTATTAATCATTTGTACTAATTCAATGGATGGTCGGGTTGGACTTATACGAAATGATATACCTGGATTAATTCAAATGAGCAAGGATTATAATTTTAATTTAATTGTTATCCAACATTGCGATATGTATGAAGAAAAGATTATTAACGTTCGTTTTGATATTACTGTTTATAGTTATTTAGAAAAATACTTAATGAAACAATCATGGGACAGTATAGTAACACATAATAGAGATGGTGAGTATGGGCATACTCAACATATACTGGTTCATCGTATGGTTTCAAATATATTATACAACAATGATATAATTTACAATACATTTAAGGTGTTTGATTTTAGTGATGAAGTTACAAATGATCATTTAGTGGTAAAAAATATCATAAATAAATATTATCTAATGGAAGGAAACAATTTACTTGATTTAAAATGCGATAAGGTGTGTACTAAACACGAGGTTCCAGTTGATTATGATATGAGACATGTTTTATCTATATAAGTAATTTATGAAAAAAAATAAATACAAACTTTTGCGAAAAAAAATAAAATTCTAATTATATATTAATTAAAAATTATTATATAAAAATCTAAAATATGTAATAAATTATAATTTTTAATACAGAGCATAAATGGTTTATATAAAAAAATATATTTTTATAAACAAAAAGCGTAACAACATGCTTAATATAAAAAAAATAAAAAAAAATACAAGACGCGTTATGCTCTTAATATAATTTTTTGCTATTTTTATTAAAAAAATAAAAAAGCAATTTAAAAAAAATATTTAAGACGCGTTATGCTCTTAAATAAAAAAATATTTTGGATTTTATGAGACGATAGTCAATTTTTAATTACAAGAGCATAAACGCAGTCAAAATAAAAAAAAATATTTTATTTATGAGACGATAAAACGACTTTTTCAGTTTGAGACGCGTTATGCTCTCATAATTTTCAACTACTTTTCAAGATGAGACCATAAGAAAATAGAAAATACAGCAGAAAAGACGGGAAATTCCTA
>Ga0206124_10000534_pt1 | contig 30464 bp, 24 predicted proteins | sample Helgoland_Spring_3_FD_148671 | JGI IMG/M metagenome (GOLD analysis project Ga0206124, IMG submission 148671) | Pelagic subsurface seawater microbial communities from Kabeltonne, Helgoland, North Sea - Helgoland_Spring_Bloom_20160321_2 | ecosystem: Environmental > Aquatic > Marine > Epipelagic ... | reverse complement strand
TCACATTCCTTCTTTTTATCTTCCGAACATTTATCTAATTTAACGACTGGTGCTACTACTGGTGCTACTGGCGCTACTGGTGCTACTACTGGTGCTACTGGCGCTACTTTTGGTGCTACTTTTGGTACTACTGGTGCTACTTTTGGTACTACTGGTGCTACTTTTGGCGCTACTGGTGCTACTTTTGGTACTGGTGCTACTACTGGTGCTACTGGTGCTACCTTTGGTGCTACTTTTGGTACTGGTGCTACTACTGGTGCTACTACTGGTGCTACTACTGGTGCTACTTTTGGTACTGGTGCTACTTTTTTACCGGTTGTTTTAACAACAGGTTCTTTAATACATCTACCAGATTCTGGGTTGCATATTTTGCCTTTATCTTTACACTCTTTTTTCTTAGCTTCCGTACATTTGTCATCATCTTCGGGTTTATCATCTTCGGGTTTATCATCTTCGGGTTTATCATCTTCGGGTTTATCATCTTCGGGTTTATCATCAATGGGTTTATCATCAATGGGTTTATCATCTTCGGGTTTATCAACAATGGGTTTATCATCTTCGGGTTTATCAACAACGGGTTTATCATCTTCGGGTTTATCATTAGCTGGTTTGTCATCTTTAATACATCTACCGGAATCAGGATTACATTTTTTTCCCTTTTCTTTACATTCTTTTTTCTTAGATTCCGGGCATTTATCTGCTTTACTTGGAAGTACCTTTGGTTTTATAGGCTGTATATTTTGCTTTTTTGGCATATTAATAACCTTTTCATCATCATCTATTATTATATCTAAATATGAATATAGATTTAAATTATTATTATACTTAGGGGGTTTTAATTTTAAATAATTGTGTAAAGCTGTTTTTGTTTTGTCTAATTTAAAAGTTTCCATTAAGTCAGTTTTTTCACGCAACCAATTATCATAGTTAATATTTTGCTCAACTCTTTTGTTTTCATATTTTTCATAATATTTTTCTCTTTTTTTATTGCTAATGTTCTCCTTATCAGAAATATTATCAAAATATAATTTAATATTATTTTTTAATAATCCAGCATCTATATCGTTATTTGCATTAGTTATATCAATTATATTTTTGTTAATATTTCTTAATATTTCCATTTAATAATATTAGGGATAAAAATAAATATTTTATGGGGGCAATATAATATCATCAAACATCCCTTTATAAAAAGTTTGTAAACTTTCTGCGGGTTTCATTTGTTCTTCGTAAACACTTCTTGGAACATATTTGATAATAACTTTATCTTTTTTACATATTTTTTTATTACTGTAATATCCTTGTATTATTAATAAGCAACCTATAAATAAAATAAATATAGCAATTGCCTTCATATTCCAATGATAACTCTAAATAGGTTAATTATTTATTTTTCTCTTCTTTGCGTTGACTCCACACATCTACATTTTCAATACTTTCTTTGATACTAGATAATTCAACATTTGTATCATCATTTATATCATCATTTAATGCATCTGTTGGAGATTGCTTATTATCAAGAGATGATGCTGCGACAATAGAATTTTTACGAGATTCAAAGACAGTATCCTTATCTTCCATATTTTGTTTATATTCCTTCATTAAAGTATTAAGTTGGGAATTGGAATATTCTACATCTTTAATAAACTCGGGATCAGGAGCCCAAGCACACCAACAACCAACTTCACCAACATAAATATGAAATTTATCACCTAATTTCTTTAAAAACTCGCTTCGCGTTTTTGCCTCATCAAGAGTTTCAAAGCAACCACGAACTTTTACACCGCGAATTGATGTAATACCTTTATTATCGGCATGATATTTAGATTCAAGGTCAGGCCCATGTACGGATTTAAAGAACTTATATTGCTCATCCATTTCTTTTGCATCAAAGATATATTTATGATTATCACTAATACTATCAATAACATTTTTTGAATCAGGATATTTTTCTTTAATAGAATCAAAGATTTCCTTAACATTATTAGAAAAACTTTCCATGAATTTACTAAAAAATAGAGCCTCCTTGTTGATAATAACATCTTCGGGGCTTACAAATGAAAGTAATACATATTTTTGTCCTCTAATAGGTTTGTCTTCATCCAAATGGTCTTCTACTCTTGGGTCTACAAGATCAATGTTTTTGTCAGTTACTGTCGCCATATTCTTATGCTATTTTATATAATTATAATCTTATATATTTTTAAAAAAAATATAAGAATAATAAGTAGAAAAATGGAATATAAATTTGATTATTCGGAGGCGGGTTCGCGATTGATGAAATATTTATTTGAAGGCTTAGTTGTAGCATTTATAGCGCTAATATTACCTAAAAATAAACTTGAATGGAATGAAATATGGCTTTTAGCATTAACAGCCGCATGTACTTTTTCAATATTAGATTTATTATCCCCTATTATATCAAATAGTGCTAGACAAGGAGTTGGTCTTGGAGCGGGTTTTAGTTTGATTGGTTTTCCTGTTGGATTTTAGAGAGATGGTATAATTTGATAGTTTAGATCAATACAAATCTTTTTCCATATTTGGTCTTGAACATACAATTTTTCTCTGCTTTTTAAAAGAGGAAAATATTTAAGATATTCATCAAGACCTAATATTTGAAAAAACTTATAAAGCACGTAGCTGTAAGATAAGAAATTCTTTCTATCCTTTGGACAATGTTTCAAAAAAGGAGCTTGAATATTTCTAAACATATTACATAATTTTTCTTCTAATTCCGGGCTAAATTGCGGAGTAGGGATACCATTGATTCTATTTATAATATAATTAATATGTTCATAATACTTATTGATACGTAATCTTTTAAGAATATCGCGCATTTTAGAATATGTAATTGCTTTAAGATCGAGTATTTTTTCTTTTTTAATTTCCGCTAAAATCTTCTCAAATATTTCGTCTGGAATATCAGTGCTCTCTTTTCCCTGAACTTGGTTGCACCATTCCCTAAAATGATTTATCCTTTTATAGCAAAAATGCGAAGTATCCTTGGTATTTTGTTTAAGTATAGGTCTATTTTGCTCAACTAACAATAATTCTTGATATCCGCATGTATTACATATCATTATTGCGTCTTGTTGCAAACAAATCATTTTACTTTTACAATCCTTACATATTTCTATATTATCATCTTCGACATTTCTAACATATTTTTTATTTATTATAGACATATATTTATCAACCAAAGTACTTTTATCATCAACTAAATCTTCACTATCACTATTATCATCAGTATTTTTAATATTATTACTTTGTTCTTGATTTGATACATTATTTAAAGCATCTAATACATTTATAGAGTTCTGTGTAGAGTTTGACTTTTTATTTTTAGCTTCGTTTTTATATATTTTTCTTCCTTGCTTATTTGGCATATCTATCGACGACTTAATTATATTCGTTGTAGAAACAAGAGCATTATTAATATGAGATTGGTTATCAATAGTATCATAATATTGGAATAAAATATAGCTAGTATTTTTATAATATTCTATTTCGTCATAATTATTATTAAGCTCTTTAATTTTATGTTTTGTTTCTATCATTTTTTCGCGCAAATCAACATTACTTGTCCATAATAAATTTATAGTATCTTTATCGTTATTATCATTATTTAATTGGTGAAAAATTATATTTGAACTTTGCTCATAATTGTTTAACATTGTATTATGATATTGTAAATCATTGTCTGTTTTTTCAAATTTTTTTATCATATTATTATGCATTGCATCAAGTGTATATGTTTCATTTGTATCAACATTTATCTTTTTTTTTGATGATTTTTCTTTGAACATCATATATAATAAAATTATTACAATAAGTTTTATATGTATTATAATAGAAATATTCGCGTGGTGAATTATATTTTTTTCTCCACTTATAGTATAAAGAATATAGCGTAAATGGGTGGTGGTCTTCTTCAACTAGTAGCTTATGGTGCTCAGGATGTTTATTTAACAGGTAATCCTCAAATTACCTTTTTCAAAGTTGTATATCGTCGTCATACTAACTTCGCTATTGAAGCTATCCAACAAACCTTCAATGGAAACCCGGGATATGGGAACACTGTAAATTGTCAAATATCCCGTAACGGTGATTTAATCAACCGCATGTATCTCCAAGTAGAAGTACCGGCGATAGATAACTCTGGTACTGATAAATATGTTAACTATTTAGGTCTTCGCTTATTAAAATCTGTTGTTATTGAAATTGGTGGTCAACAAATAGATAAACACTATTCGGATTGGATGTATATTTGGAACGAATTATCTTTACCTGTTGGAAAACGCCACGCTTATGATAAAATGGTTGGAGCTAAAACGACAGAAACATCTGTTGCTTCAACTACTTTATATGTTCCCTTAGAATTCTGGTTCTGTCGCAATGTAGGTTTAGCACTTCCATTAATTGCTCTTCAATATCACGAAGTTAAAGTAAAGATTGAATTTGATACTAAACCAAATTGTACTGTTTCCGAAACTGGCGGACAAGGAGCAGCGATCGGAACAAATGTTCTCGATCTTAAAGATATATCATTATGGGTTGATTACATCTTCCTCGATACTGATGAGCGCAGACGTTTTGCTCAATTATCTCACGAATATCTAATTGAACAATTACAATTCACTGGCACTGAAACACTAGGAACTGGAAGCACCCGTGTCAAACTCAACTTTAATCACCCATGTAAGGAATTAGTATGGGTTGCCAAGGCCAAAGGTACTACAAAACGTAATGCCAGATGGTATGATTATTCTGATATGGATATACTAGATGACAGTATTGTACCTCACAGTAAGTCCAAGAATCCATTTGTTGACGCTATCTTACAATTAAATGGCAACGATCGTTTCGCAGTACGTAAAGGTTCTTATTTCAATTTAGTGCAACCTTATCAACATCACACCAATGTATCTGCCAACCCTGGTATCAACGTATACTCTTTTGCTCTTAAACCCGAAGATCATCAACCAAGTGGCACTCTCAATATGTCGCGTATTGACACAGCCACTCTTATGGTTAATGCTGTTGATAAACTACATATTAATGCAGATAGAACAACTGGTAGCGACGACATAGTTTACAGTGGTATCAATATATATGCTGTTAATTACAACGTTCTCCGCATATTATCTGGTATGGGTGGTCTTGCTTATTCCAACTAAATTATTAAAATATGTGTATTATTTTTCAATATATTATAACAATAATAATGTAATGTCTTTTGTGTAATATTACACTTTTTTTTTTCTCCTCTAATAGTATAAAGAATATAGCGTAAATGGGTGGTGGTCTTCTTCAACTAGTAGCTTATGGTGCTCAGGATGTTTATTTAACTGGTAATCCTCAAATTACCTTTTTCAAAGTTGTATATCGTCGTCATACTAACTTCGCTATTGAAGCTATCCAACAAACCTTTAATGGAAATCCAGGTTACGGAAATCGCGTTACATGCCAAATCTCCCGTAATGGCGATTTAATACATCGCATGTATTTAACAGTTGATATGTCGGATGAAACCTCCAAGGTATGTCCTTATTTTGGCTTACGTCTCATTGATTACGTGGAGCTTGAAATCGGTGGCCAAAAGATTGACAAACAATACTCTCATTGGATGTACATATGGAATGAATTATCTTTACCTTATTCGAAACGCGAAGGTTACAAAAAAATGGTTGGTGGCGATGGTGATGTATTAAGTGAATCTTCCAATGATCAATTATATATACCTCTTGAATTCTGGTTCTGCCGCAATGTAGGTTTAGCGCTTCCATTAATTGCTCTTCAATATCACGAAGTCAAAGTAAACATCTTATTCCAAACCTCTGAAAAATGCCAAGGTTCCGCAAATAATCTCTTAAAGCCATTAGGTGCGTCATCTCTATGGGTTGATTATATCTTCCTTGACACTGATGAACGTAGACGTTTTGCTCAATTATCGCATGAATATTTAATTGAACAATTACAATTCACTGGCACTGAATCCCTATCTGGTTCCCAAGCCAAACCTAAATTATCCTTCAATCATCCTTGCAAAGAATTATTCTGGTTTGTTACAGCAACGGGCGGCACTTCCCCCGCTGATAATCTTAACTGGTATAATTTCACTACTAACCAAGCAGGAACTAACGTCGCTGATGTAAATACTAATGTTGAAGCGAGAAGCGCTACTACATCTGTAAATCCAATTGATACTGCTAAATTAGTATTAAATGGCAATGACCGTTTCTCCGAGCGCAATGGTTCCTATTTCAATACAATTCAACCATATCAACATCACGAAAATGTACCAACTAATGCTGGAATCAATGTTTATTCATTTGCTCTTAAACCAGAAGAACATCAACCAAGTGGCACACTAAATATGTCTCGCATTGACACCGCTGTATTAAATCTAAATCTAAACGCTGCTTATACTGCTACTAATCTCGATAAATCTTTACACGTATATGCGGTCAACTATAACGTTCTTCGTATATTATCTGGTATGGGCGGCCTTGCTTATTCCAATTAAATATTACGATATTATTTTTCTTCATATTATTATAATAATACTTTGTGTATAATATTAACTTTTTTTTTCTCCACTTATAGTATAAAGAATATAGCGTAAATGGGTGGTGGTCTTCTTCAACTAGTAGCTTATGGTGCTCAGGATGTTTATTTAACCGGTAATCCTCAAATTACCTTTTTCAAAGTTGTATATCGTCGTCATACTAACTTCGCTATTGAAGCTATCCAACAAACTCCAACCGGAAGTAATTCGTTAGGTTCCCGTGCTAGTTTCCAAATAACTCGTAACGGTGATTTAATCCACCGTGTATATTTCAACGGTAAAATCAAAAATGATAATGACGTAGATGGTTCTAAAAATCATGTTGCCCTTGTACCAAACTTTGGTCAAAGATTACTAAAAACTGTTGAATTAGAAATCGGTGGTCAACGCATAGATAAACATTATTCTGAATGGTTATATATCTGGAATGAATTATCTTTACCAATGGGCAAACGCTCTGGATATAATACTATGGTTGGTGCAAACGATGTTAATTTATGTACTAGATTAGGAGCGAAAGCAGAATATGAATTATATGTTCCTCTTGAATTCTGGTTCTGTCGCAATGTTGGTTTAGCTCTTCCATTAATCGCCCTTCAATATCACGAAGTTAAAATTAACATTGAATATGAATCCGCTGCTAACTTAGTAGATATATGTGTTACTAACCTAACCAGGGAAGATGAATTAATATGTACTAATGGAAATAAATTACCAGGCATTGGCACTGCCTATCAAGTGGGTGGTATTGATGAGCCAAGATATGCTGATGGTTCTGCTATTTCATTAAGCGATGCTAATTTATGGGTTGACTATGTTTTCCTTGATACCGATGAACGCAGACGTTTCGCACAATTATCGCATGAATATTTAATTGAACAATTACAATTCACTGGCACTGATACTATGACTTCTTCTACTTCTGCTGATAGCATGAAACCAGTGAGACTTAACTTTAATCACCCATGCAAAGAACTTATATGGGCTGTTAAAGCTGGTGATAAAACGAGCACCCAGATTACATTCTGGAATAACTTTTCAACTGCCTATAGAGACGCGACTATTCATGAAACTGTTAACGATTATGGTTCATCGTCAAATCCCACTATGCAAGCTAAAATTATGCTCAATGGCAATGATCGTTTTGCTACTCGCAAAGGTGATTATTTCTCCCTTGTTCAACCTTACCAACATCACGAAAATACTCCTGATGTAAATCATAATGGCATCAATGTATATTCTTTTGCCCTTAAACCAGAAGAACATCAACCCAGTGGCACTCTCAACATGTCTCGTATAGACACTGCTGTATTATCTCTATCATCCAGTGTATCCGGTACTATCCATGTATATGCTGTCAACTACAACGTGCTCCGTATCTTATCTGGTATGGGCGGTCTCGCTTATTCCAATTAAAAAAAACAAATTATTTTTACAAATACTTTATATTAAACCATTCGAGTATATTATCATCATATATATTTAAATCATCTTCAATCAAAATCATGATATCAAATATTTTTTTAGAAAGTACGTATGATAATTCTTGTATATAATTATTTAAACCAATATTTCTTTCGTTATAGCAATAATCTATTTTATTATAAAGAATATCAATACATTTTTTATTTAATTTTTTAACATATTTATTTAATATAATTTTGTTATCTTGAACTTTATTGTCTTTGTATCTTAAAATATCTGGCTTCAAAATTTTAATTAAATAAGATTCAACCATATCACAATTATAGCTATTTCTTTTAAAATCAAGAAGATTCTTAAAATTACTATTATTTTTAACTAAACTATTACATTTCTTTGAGGATTCTGAAAGTTTTTTTAGTGAAGCAAAATCTTTATTCAGATGGCAGATGATGTTACCGTTGAAATCTTGAAATAAAACGTTATTCATTGATATTTTATACTATATATATTATTATCATTTTTTATATAAAATTTGAATATTATATTTGACTTTATTAAGTTATCAAAAATGAGATGTTTCAGTTGTAATAAGAAGCTAAATACGTTGGATGGATTAACCAATAAATGCAGATGTGGAAATCATTATTGTAGTAAACATTTATTCTATACAGATCATGAATGCACCTTTGATTATGTCGTTGATTACAAGGAGAAAGCTACAAGTAATATTGTTGATTTAACAAATAAGGTAATTAAATTTTGAGTACATAATCAATAAAAAAGTATAAATTATAAAAAGTTTATAAAAATTATAGAAAAAATAAATTATGTACTCTTTTTATTAAAAAAATGATATAAGGTTCTTTATAATACGTATTATAAAATGAACGACCAAGAACGTGCTACACTTTTCCAAAAAGCAGGAGATATTTTAATGGATAAATATAGCGATACTAATTATAGCGAAATGCCAGAAAAATATAAGTATTTATATAATATTTATATTCCATTGTCATCGGGCAATAAAAGAAAAAATAATTAATAGACAAGTTTATATAGTTTATATTTTTTTAATCATCGGAAATAATAATACTATCAAGATAAGGATTAAGAATTTCATTAACAATAAATTCAGGCTTAAACTCATCATAATTCATAAAGATTTTCAAGAGTTGTTCGGAAAATCCTGAAACCATAGCCGTACCTTCTGTATCGCAGTTAACAGGGAATGTTCCTTGATTATCTGAATTAAGATTCCAGAATACAAACTTAGGTGCAGTATAACCGCTTTTTTTATATTTTCTAACAATATTCTTATAAATTGTCTCTAATTCTTCTGAACCATCTGATGCTTCATTAAATTGCATATCAGTAAACACAAAGAGTTTCTTTGGCATTTCACTATCAGGGATATTATTCTTAATACCATAACTAATAATGGCTTCGCAACATTTTACGAAATCAGTGCTAAATCCATATTTTACATCTATCATTGAGTTAAGTGATTCAAACAAACTAGGTTCTTTGCATTCCAATGTTACCAATACTGGTTCTTCACTAAATGTAATAAATTTGTTTTTAAACAAACCATTACAACACTGAGATGTTAGGATACCGAGAGAAACAGCTACTTGTGCGGGAATACTACCATTTCTTGCTCCAAACATAGAACCAGACAAATCAACAACAGCTAACGAATTATCAAAGTTGCCAGATTTTTTAACATTTTCTAGAATAGTTCTCCATTGTAATTCAATTGTTTCATTGGGACCATAATCATCATTGTGGCGAGTATCAATATAATATTTAGATAATTCATGTGGCAAAATACCGGTTACTTTGATTTCAGCTTTACCACTTCTAACATCTGACAAATATTGTCTATACCTTTCATCGTCGTGTTTCATAAAAGCATTGAGAAGCCTTTTTGATGCGACTCCCGGGACAGCTTGATATTTGATTTCCCCCCATCTGTCACTACACATTAAGGATTCTACGATATTGATTTTTTTTCTAAGAGGAACAATAATCTCTTTGCGATACTTTTCCATCCGTTTATCATCATCTAATCCATAAATTTCCGTGGCTACACGCTTTGCCATATGTTTCCTTTTATCATTTCTATCATTTTCACTTGGGGCCCATTTGGCACAAAGAGAAACACTATCATTGTCTTCAAGTAATAGCTTATCATTTAATAGCTTACTTGAAAACAATTTTAGTTCATAGCTCCTGTCAATAGAATTTTTACAATTATAGTATGTGATATATAGCAAGTCCTTCCAACATCCATATTTATCAACATAATTTGTAAGGTTATCACAATATGTTGCAAACTTATATGTTCGTAGCCATATCATAGCTTGATTTGATACCTTCTTTTCTTTTTTTCCATTTACTCTATCGCGTCCATTGAAAATGATAGCAACCGTTTTTTTAGGATCATCATTCCAACATTTCTCCAAATATTCATAACTTACCATTTTATCCAAATCGCGAGAGAACATCATGAAATAATCGACAATATTACTACCAGTTGTTTTGAGAGAAGTAGCACCGTTTGTTGTTTTAGTGTAAGACATTATTGGAATTAATGTATTATATAAAAATAATCTTATATCAATTTTTAATTTATTTAGCAGCAGCAGCAGCGGCAGCTAGTTTACTTGCAGATGGAGGGAAGTGGTGAGAGATTAGTTTTTGAAGAATAAAATAGTTGATTTCTTCCTTAGCATCAACATTTAGGATTTTACGTAGTTTATCATCTGGGAGAATAAAACGTTTGTTTTCTGGTTTGTTAAGACTATGTTCCTTGATATAAGCGTTGATAAAACGGGTAATATCAGTGCGAGATTTCTCTGTGCCACGAGGCTCCCCAATGAAATCACAAAGTTCATCAGAAATCTTGTTTGGTTTAGCAAAACCAGATGGGGAGTTTTTAGCATTTTGACGTTTCTTTTGAACCTTATCAATGATTTTTTGTTGCTTGTCCCATTCCTTGCTAAGGACTTTAAGTTGACCTTGTAGTTCCTTACCCATCACCACAAAAGTGTTTACTTTTTCAATAATGCTTTGGAGTGCATTTTCTTGGGGAGTTACCACCTGAACAACTTCGGATTTTACAGCATCAACAACCGTTTCAACAGGCACTGGTTTAACGGCATCGGTGGCTTTAATTACAGGTACTTTTACGGCAACGGGTTTTTTACCGGTTTTAACAGGTGTTTCAACAGTAGTGGTGGCTGCTTTCTTGGCAACGGGCATTATATATCTTATTTAGTTTATGGATATCTATATAATCTTTTGTTTATATCATTTTTATACTGCATTTTAAAGATATTAATAATAATTAGAATGAAGGTACAAAGAATAGGTACCTATAAAACAGGATTTAAATATTTTAATAAAAATAACGAAATAACCGATGAAAAACAATTAGATTTTTTTAAATCTCTTAAAATACCACCAGCATACGATAGCGTTACAATAATTAATGGTAAGAAAATAATCGCATTCGGATATGATTCAAAAAATAGAAAACAGGTTATATATCATCCTAAATTTATATTAAGTCAAAATAATATAAAATTCCAAAAAATCAAGCAATCAATAAAGTATTTTTCCGGATTAAAAAGAAAAATAAAAAAAGATATTAATGGTCATGATATTAATAAGATATATGCTATAATTATTACTTTAATAATAGATTGTGGATTTAGAATAGGTAATAAAAAATACGAAATAGATAATAATTCATATGGATTAACAACATTAAAAAAAAAACATATTTTCATAGAAAACAAATTTATTAAAATAGATTTTATAGGTAAAAAAAATGTTAGAAATGTTGCCATATGTAAAAATAAGGAGATTTATAATTTCTTTTTTAATAGAATAAAAGATATTGGAGATGATGAATATATATTTAAACATAATGATAAAACTATAACATCGAATGATGTTAATAAATATTTATATAATTTTTATAAAAAATTTAATTTAAAAATTACTACGAAAGATTTAAGAACACTTAATGCTAACACTCTATTTATGAAATTTTTTTATAAAAATATTAATTATAAGAATCCTATAAAAAAATCTATTGAAGATACCGCATTAAAACTCCACAATACATATGCAGTCTGTAAAAAAAATTACATTGACCCTAATATTATTATATTTGCAGAAAATCAATTGAATAAAAAATAAAAATTGATTTTTTTATATACTATAATATAAGATTAACACCCTTCTATAATATTAAAATGGATATCGAATGTATTATCACTAATTTAAAAGATATGTTAACTGAACGCGGCGATGATATCTCATTGTTCGAAGAACATAGATTATCTATTGATAAAGAGGAATATGAAAATGATAGAAATGTTATAGAATTACAAACCTCTAATACAACTGTAATATTCGCATTGACTAAAAAATTAAGAAAGTTTATAATCGATGAACTTAAAATGTGTGATACCGATAATGAAAACTTTATAGCAAAATATGGTAATATGAAAAATGTTATACTTATATTTAATAATGATACTATATCTCAGCCTATTATTTCTCAATTAAATAAATACGATAAAATGTTTCAAAAAAATAAAGGACATTTGCAGTACTTTCATGCACAACAAATAATGCTCAATCCAACAAAACACGAATATGTACCAAAACATATTAAGCTTACTGAAACAGAAGCTGCTGAATTTATGAAAGAATATATGATTAAAAGCAAATTATATATGCCAATTATTTTACATAATGACCCAATCGCTAAATGGCTTGGTATCAAACAAGGTGATATTGTTAAAATTGTCAGATATAATGAAAATAGCGGTGTTTCGTTTTATTATAGATCTTGTTTTTAAATAAATATATATATTATTATAGAAGAGATTATACATAATATAAGCATGGCTGTTCATAATGAAAATTATAAAGAGATTCTTGGATTATTAGGAGATATGTATGTTAAATATATTAATATTAATAATTCTGTAACTTCTAGAGCTCCATTTATTGAAAAAATTTTAAAAGATATATCTAATGAAGTAATTGTTGATTATCCAGAAATAAACGGGGAAAAGAAAACATTATATGGTCAAGGACTAAACTCTACACAGGACGGCGCAAACACATCGACCACTCATAATATAAATAATGATTCGTTTACTGGCTTAGTAAATCAAGCTCTTTATACTAAAATTGCTAATATTGTAGTCAAAAATGAATCTAGTGTTGATAATCTGGGGGATACGAAAGGGTATTTGAAGTTCGCTAAGGGATTCAATGATACCGCTGCTAATCAAGTGAAAATTTATCATAATGAAGAAAATGTTTTTAATTTGATTTGTAGTATGAATCTTGTAAATGTTTTTATAGATATTTTGGAAGCATATAATAATTTTTTAACAGAGATCAGAAATATAAGACATTTAAAGAAAAATGTAAACAATATAATAATTGTAAATAAAACTGCAAGAGATGAAGGAGGAGCTGCAAGTGTAGAGAATTATGGATATTGGATTGAAGGTGAAAATAGTGTAAATCAAATGAGCGAATCAACATTGTTCTTATCTATTGACTCATATGATCATCAATCCGATAGTGGAGCAAATGCCACTAATAATTTATTTAAGGATTTACGCGTAAAATATAATGGTCCTCAAAATTTCGTTGAGGGTATTAGTGTATATAGTGACGAAATACAAATTTTGCCCACAAGTAGCAGTGGCGGATTATTTTTAGTAAATAAGATTCAACTGCGAGCAAATTCCGGATCTGCTACCGATACATTATCGGGTATAATTTTAAAAAAAATACCAGATGGTAGAACTGTTCTTAAATCATATAATGTAGAGGACTCGAAACCAGAAGATATATATTTAGACGATATAGGTGATACTCCCATTGATAAGTATTTTTCAACTGAATTTTATAAAGTTCTCCTTGAACGCGATAAAAGATTATTAAAAAATTTTTTAAATACAATTATAAACTTGGACTTAATAAATAGAAAAACACAAATATCGGGATTATTAAAATTCTTTAAAGTTATTAAAGAATATTTTTATATAGCTATAACATCTGGAAATATATTATACAATAGTGTTCATAACAATGCTACAATAGGCACGACACCTACATCCTGCGCGGCAGACTCAGCCCCAGGTGCTTGTTCTTATACAATATATAGTGATACAGCGACAAATTCTACCGGATATGGTATTAAATATTTAACAAAAGGTGAAGTATTAGCTACATCTACATATATATACAACGGTACATCTGGAAGCACCGTTTGTGGGTCTGTTAAGTTGATAGTAAATGCGGGTATAGCAGGAGACGAATCTAATAATTCTATGCTTGGATTAGCAATCACTCAAAATGACACTGTATATGCGCCTAATATAATCGAAAACATCGCAAAAATACATATAGAAGGTGCAAAAAATGCTAATATATCAAGCGATGATGATTTAGTTTTATCAGATTACGGATTTCTTGCTCAGGTTCTAACCGATAGAACTATACGAATAAAAACTCGTAGAAATTTATTCAAACACCTACAAAAACAAAATGATATTTTAGCAGCAGGTGAAAAAACACCAGCCTCCACAATTCTCATGGGTAACGCATTATATATTAATCCCAATTCTGAGGATAATGATGTAACTTATTCAGTGGGTAATGTCGGAGGAACATCAGACAGTACAGACTTCACAGAAAGTAAAGTTAAAGGAAGCAATCTACCTTTTAAAATCAAAAATCTTATACTTAATCAAAAAATTGAACTTGCAAACACTCATGTAATAAGTATAAATAATTCTACATATCCGATAGAAAAGATTGAAAAAAACAATGATGGCGATATAGAATTTGTAATAAGAGCAAGATTGCAATATCCCTCGCAAAAAGATACGGCTTTAAATGACGTCCCTGTATTAATATTACCTTACAATTATACAACATTACTTAAAAATGGTTATGAACTGTATGGGGCCGCGAGTAGGTCAGAAAACTACTTTGGAACTTTTGCAAAAAATAACCTGGTATATTTTCAGGCAATGAATAATGGTGATACTGTTGGATATGATAATAAAGTAACAATTACGATTAAGAAACCACTAGACTATAAATCTGGATATATCAATAATGTTGATGCTATTAATAACATAAACAATCAAATAAATTCTAATCAATCGAAAATTAAAAATATTAAAACATTATATGATTTAAATAAATCAAAAAACAATGTATTATATTATCAACTAGTAGGTTATATTATATTGCTAATAGGAATAATAATTACATTAGGTTTAACTTATGTAATGAAAATGGAGAAGCCTATAATTAAACTCGTAGCTAGTGTATGTTTTGGAATAGTTGTATTGCAGGTAGTAACCTATTATATATTAGGAGTATTATATATTGAAAATTTTACACAAGCAAATATTATTGAAAATTTCGGCACATTGGAGGATTTAACAATGAACATTGACAAGGCGGGAATAAAAACGAAAGAATTTATTGTTGATGGAACAAGTGATCATGGTAGTAAAAAAAGAGAATTTGTAAATAATCAATTATTACTATTTAACAGTAAAATTATAAAAGCAGTTGAATTATCAAATGTTAGTGTGGGTCAAGGCGACGCAACAACTGCATATAGTACACTATTGGGAAATACATCTAGTGAAAGAGAAAGACGCTCAAGAGTTAATAGTATATTAAGTAGTGAAACAGACGGTTCATTAATGCATATAGATTTACTAAAATATAGCGCTTCGGTTTATGGCGTTTACATTAAAACAGTATTAATGGTTGGTTTAGCAATAACGGCATTGTTTACAATTAATTTATATACTGATAATAAATATATGGAAAATATAGCATTCGTCGGTACATTTATATTAGTAGTTATATTCTCTTACTACTTAATATATTCTAATTCTGTTGTAAGAACAAAATCCAATAATGTTTATTGGGGGAAAGAAAATAAATCTCAATATACTGATTTAAAATAGTGTACTCTCTTAATTCATTTTTATTATTATTTAAAACATATATTAATTATATATATTATAAATACGCAATGAAGACAGAAGATAAAAAGAATTCAAATAGCAGTGAATCAACAGAGACATCATGTGAAGATAATTCAGAAAACGATCCTACATATAATATTAATAGTAACAGTGACGACGATGACGATGATGAAGAAAATATTTATGATAATTACTATAATTATGAAGATGAAATCAATGAGATAATAAATCCCCCTAATGGACCTTCGGGAGGATTCTTTAATAAACATTATGAAGAAGAGCATGATAGAAAACAAAAGTTTTTTTTAATATTAAATCCGCAAAAAAAACCTGTACAAAATAAAATACAAAAGAAAAAATACGATTTTTATAATAAATATACAACAATTGAGAAAAAATATTTTGATAATTTATCCGATAAGGAAAAAGATAAAATAAAATTAAGAGAAGATGCAATAAATGAAAATAAATTATCAAGTATGCCTATGAGGTTTAAAATACTTAATTCAAATATAAATGAAAAAACAAAAAAGAGCATCATAGCAAAAATAGATAGTTTTAATAATATGTCACCATGTTCTAGTGAATATAATAAGTTAAATAATTGGCTATCATCTTTGAATAATATACCATTCAATAATTATTATGAAATACCAATAAAGATAAGTGATGGAAATGAAAAAATCTGCGATTTTCTAAATGGAATAAGGCAGAAAATGGAAGATACTGTATTTGGACACAAGGATGCAAAGGAACAAATAATAAGAGTATTAGCGCAACAAGTTTCTTTTCCAAAGGCAAATGGTTATATTATTGGTATACAAGGTAGTGCAGGAGTTGGTAAAACCAAATTAATAAAAGAAGGTATTTGTAATGCATTAAATTATCCAAATGCATTTATTTCACTCGCAGGAACAGATGATTCGTCTTTTTTGAGAGGACATTCATATACATACGAGGGAGCAACATATGGAAAAATGTGCGAGTCTTTAATGAAAACAGGGATAATGAATCCATTGTTTTTATTTGATGAATTGGATAAGGTTTCAAATACATATAGAGGTCAAGAAATTATAAATACTTTAATACATATTACAGACCCAGTACAAAACGATAAGTATAACGATAGATATTTTGAAGAAATTGATTTTAATATATCAAGATCGATGATAATATTTACCTACAATGACGAAGAATTAATAAATCCAATTTTAAAAGATAGAATGATAGTTATAAATGTACCCGGATATTCCAATGATGAAAAATTAGTATTGGCAAAAGATTATATTGTTCCGGAAATTTTAAAACAATATAACTTAAATATTGGTGATATAATTTTTAATAATGAAATATTAAAACATATAATTAATAATGTACCCAAAGAAGATGGTGTGAGAAATTTAAAAAGAGCTATAAATAATATAATTTCTTGGGTAAATATGATGAGATATGTTCCAACAGATTCTGTTAAAATATCTTTACCATATACCGTTTCAATAATTTTTTATGATAAATATTGTAAATATAATAACGTTAATGACTATGATAAAAATTTACATCATATATATTTGTAATATTATAATAGAATGTCAAAGTTTTTATTTTATGGCTGTTGGAATAACATAGATTGTGAAAAGGAATATGTTTATAGAGATTTGGTTTTAAGTTATATAAAAAAAAAAGAGAAAGGTTTATCAACTTTTTTCATAGCAGGTGATAATTGGTATTCAACAAAATTATTAGATAAAGAAACAAACGTTACAACACAATATTATTTATTGAGTATACTTAAAACCGGATATGATAAAATATATAGTTTAAATAAAACTATTCATGTAGCCGCGGGGAATCACGATGAAGAAACAGACGGTGAAAAACCACCAAAACCTATAAAAGATAGATGTATGATTAAAACACAGAAAAAATATATTGATACATTGAATGAGGCGAATAATGTTAGTTTAAATTATAGCAAAGATTCAATCACTTATGATAAGTACATGCAAGATTCCGATGAAATGACTAGTAGTTCATTTATTGAAAGTGATTTTAAAGGATTTCAAACTACCTTAGAAGAATTAGAAGAAATTAAAAATATTGATATTCATAATAAAACAATCAATCTATATGTAGATGATATTGGTATTGTCAATAATGAAAAATATATAGTTATAATTATTAATACAAATAAATTAAATATTGATGATTATATGAATGATATTAAACGCACATTTCAAGAAATCAGTGATTCAAATGCGACAGGTAAGCAAATATTTGTAATGGGGCATGTACCACTATTTCCTATAAAAAAAGATAAAATAAAAAAAAAAGATAAGGACCCATTATTTGGGAAAGGTGATATGTTATTCGATTTATTAGCAGAATATAAATATATATATTTGTGCGCAGACTCTCATTATTTTAGTATCATGGAAATAAGTAAAAATGATAAAACTGTGATACAAATAACATCTGGTACAGGTGGTGCTGACCCAGATATTAATACAGAAAAATATGAAGATACTATAAATGTAAAGCAAAAAGAATATAATATAAAATACTATTTACTGAATTCATACGGTTATAGTATTATTCGCATTTATAAAAACAAAATAATAATTATATATAAAAAAATTATTAATGCCAATAATGGAGATGACGCATCTAGTAATAAAGGTAGTAATGCATATCTTTATTCAATACAACGTGATAATGGTAATATTAAGTTTGAAAAATCTAGTTCTATCAAACAGGTTTTCTCAGATAAAAAGTTTGAACAATATAAATCAGATAAATATTTAACATGTAATCATATAAATAAACACATATCAGCTATTCAAGATAACGTAGTAACATCAGAAGACAAAAACACATTTTGTTACAAAAAAATAAAAGATAAATAATATACTATATTAATAAGACAAATAATATAGTATGATTCAATTGAGTATTATATCCATAATAATATTTATAGCTATTTACTATTATTTATTTTTAACAAATACAGAAACTTATAGCAATAATAGTGAAATATATTTTATGTCTAAACAAGAATTAAATAATTTTTTAGAACAAGATAAAGACAAATATGTAAATAATTTTAGTGATATTGATTTATATGCGAGAAAAGTTAAAACAAAAAAAGAATATATAGATAATATACTTAAAACATCATGTGATTTAAATGATAAGGAAAAAATATTTTTAAAAAAATGCTGTATTAATGCTAATAATTATTTATTAAATTGTAAATTACATGATAATTATATAAATTATAAAGAACTGGCAAATATAAAGTGGATCATATGTTGTACTTATAAAAACCAATCATTTCAATACGAAGAAGGATTACCACATACTCGGGAAAATGTAATATTTTTATCAAAAAGTGTTTTAAATTACTCGGAAGAAAATCTAACAAATACTTTAATACATGAAAAAATTCATATTTATCAAAGATATAATAAAGATGTTTTTGATAAATTAATACATAGTGAAGGTTTCAAAAAAATAGCATATAATAATAACAAATTTATAAGGTCAAATCCTGATACTAATAATGATATATATATTGATAATAAAACAAATAATGTTATGGCGTGTTTGTATAGAAACAATAAACCCAACGGTATTAATGACGTTATTATGAAAAACTTTTCATTAGAGCATCCTTATGAAAAATATGCATATGAAATAGCAAATAATTATTATACAGATATTAAGTATAAAAACATATAAATTTTATATATATATTAATTAAAAAGAATATACGATGGATGAATTACTTAAACAAGCACCAGATAATATAAGTAAAGAAGAAATTGAAAAAATTTATTTAAGAAATGATAAAAATGTTTTAGAGACTCTTACTGAATTATGGAAAATTCCAGTTAAAAATACTGTGAAAAAATCCACTGAAACAGAAAATAAATGGAAAGAGATAAGAGAAATATATGACGATATAGACACGGAAATGTATAAAATGTTAAGGTCAAAAAAATAATATCAAATTATATTAAATGTATAGTAAAGGAGAATTGGGTATATCCGATATAGATGGAATACCGGTTATGTCTTTTTTCGCACTCAATAAAATTATTAATAACCAATATCCTGGCTATCGTGATAAATCTAGCCTAATTAGTTTAGCCAAAGGTGCTGTGGGTGGTTCTATGGGTTTTGATACATTAGCTAAAGGCGCGTGGAATAATGCTTCCACGTATTTAAATGGTAACAATGGTTCTGATATAGAAGTTATTGCATCACCGCCACTATATGATAATGATGTAAAACTTCCGATGTGTGTGAAAAATATATAAAAGATATATTATATAATACCAATAAGATATAATGAGGATAAATCATGTCCTACTATTAATATATGTTGGTTATGTAAACGCATTTGTTCCATATGTAAGTTTACTAAAAAAAATACATCATACTAATAACAATGTATGTTCTGTACGAAAAATAATTCATAATTCAGTATCTTTACTTAGAGCATCTTTGCATAATAAGAAAACAAAATGGGAACCACCACAAGGATATATACCAGACAGTCAAAAAAAAGATAGATGGGTTCCACCACAAGGATATATTCCATATAATGAAAAAATCGCTGAAAAAATTGATAATGATATTGAGGAATTGTTTAATGAAGATGCTCTGTTTTCGGATATAACGAGGGAAACATTATATATCAATAATAAATTTGATAAATTATTAGATGATATTAATCATATGAAAAATACTGTTGAAAATATCAAAAAACATAACAGCATCATTAATATAAAATCACATTATTATAATGTTGATTAAATTTTTTTTATATAATAAATTAAAAAATAATATTATAATAGATTTGGTATCTAGATATGCCACATAATATAGAATTATTAATACTACTTATGGTTATTATAATTTTAACTACTATAAGTTTGATAACTCTGATTGAATTAAAATATCATTTAGATTTGAATGATACTATTCAGAAAATGAATAAATATTGTTTATATAACACAAATATAATTGACATACATAGTGTTGAGATTAAAAGAACATTTATGTGGAATATTTCAAATTACCTTTTTGATTTTGAACAAATAAAACAAAATTTTAAACATATTGGAAATCTAGATAAGTATAAGGACAAATACACTGATATTGATAATCTTAATAGGGACCTCAGTATTGTAGATGGGAAATTCAATATTATGAAAGTATATAATACGTATTTACATTACGGATTACCATTATTTATATTTATTTGGATATACTTTATAATACATATTATTTATATTAAATATTTCACTGGAAATGATTTAAATAAATATATATATATATTTAATTCATCATTATTTATTTTCATTTATGTTGCTATTTATACTATATTTTTCTCTATTATTTTAAAGAAAATAACAGAAATATATGCAGACACTTATGCATACGAATACATTATGTTAATGAAAGAATTGGATATCATAATAAAAGAAGATAATTCGGAAAATAATGACACAATTATTAATATTTTAAAATCTGATAACACCAGTATAACAGGAATTGAAGATGTTGTTTTAACAGAAGAAATTGTTGATAAATTAATAGATGCTAAAAAAAATTATCAAGAAACTGGTAGGGTAATTGTAAATACTAATAATTATAAAATAACATTGGAAAATATTGAAAAAATCTATGCATATAATAGTAAAAAAACAATTGATAAAGTTTTTGATGAAATAAATGATGTTATTCGATTTATGTATGTATATATTGTATTATTATTAGTACCAATTATAATACTGTCGCAGGTATTAAAAGAAGATTATATATATTATATATTAGGTTTTACTACAATATTTGTATTCTCTGTTACAGTATATAATATAAATAATATATTACAATAAAGTTCAATGAATATTTATTATATCTTTTTTTCTTGATAAGGGTTAAAGTAAATTATAAACTTTTATTATAATGCGCATATTGATATTTATAATGTTTGTTATTATGATTATAATATTTTTAAATGAATTGAAAAATATTACATTATCGTTTCTTAAAATTAATTATTTAAAAGATGTTGCTGATATTAATATACAAAAACATTGCAATAATATATATTGTGAAGCAGAAACTGGTAGATTTAATTTAGCTAAAAATAGTTACGATTTATTATTACCAAATGATAATTTTAATACTAAAACTTATTATTATACAATATTATTTGTAATTGTTTTATTATTTATTGATTTAATGTATAAATTCTGGAAATATAACGACTTATTTATACCATATTTAAGTAATATAAATGGTGAATATTTTATTACTTATTTAAAACTATTCCCATATATATTATCATTTTTAATTGTATTTATACTAACTGTTATGATTATTAGAAGATACGCTCCCACGTCATCAAAAGGTTATAAAGCATATTTTAATACAGATAATGATGTAATATCCGATGATATTGATACTTTTAATATTAATGTAATGTTAAGTCAATCCAAAAATATCATTATAATATTTTTGATTTTATACTTAATATGTGGCTTTCTTTCTAGTATACCAAGTATTCCACATGATTCTAGAATAGATGGAATAAATTATTTCTATATAGCAATGGCTTATATATTTATATTACTATTATGTTTTTACATGATGGTAAATATTATTAATATAACAATGACTTTTACCGATAATGATACACCTAATTTAGAATATATAGACTTCTATGAAATATTATGGTCTGAAATTAGTGAATTAAAGGTATTAAGTGATAATGAATTTGTTAATTCTATTAACCAAAAAAAAGATATTCTATTCAATAAAGATGGTAATATTATAGATTCTACCAGAATTACAGCTTATGTGATTTACAATACAGCAACAAAATTTGCTAAGCTTCTGCGCGAAATGACAAGTGAAGAAAAAGAAAGTATAAAACACGTGATACATACATATATAGCTAATATTTTTGACAATCCTGATAATATAGATGATATTAAAGACTCGACACCATTACCTTTTAATGAAACAATTAATAGATTAATTTTGGTGGAAAGTATAGATAATAAATCCATATATAATTTTTTGGGATTGAAGAATAATAGCGCAGATGAATTAAGCGATGATGAAAATAAGGTTACTAACCACAAAGATAATATTAATATATTATGTAATTTAACAAAGGTATTGATAAAGAAAGATTTAGTAAACGAATATGATAAGATAAATGTTAATAAAAGCAACATTAAAAACACAACAAAAGCCTTCACAGACTCTTATGGAAAGTATATGAAGGAAAAAAGAAAAGTAAAACTATTTTACAGTATATCCAAATTACAAAACAATTACAATAAAAAAGAGGAAAAACTAAATAATAAAGATGCATATGAATTTATTCGAGAGTATAAAGGTAAGTTAGAAAATTATAAACAAGATATTAATAAAGAGGTGAACGAATATAATCTATATCTTGATAATCCTAAAATGTTTAAAGATCCATATGAAACTGAACAAACTTATACAGTAGATATATCATATAATAGTAAAAATAAATATTATGAAAATTATTTTAAAATAGCTAATGGTGAAAAATTACATATCGATTATAATATTGGTGAATATAAAATAAAAAATATGGAAGATTTATTATCATATATAATGTTTGTTATAATTTTATCATTTGTTTTACTTTTGATAATTTATAATATAACAACAAATACAAATAGTTTTAATTCATATAATTTATTTACTAGTGAAATTATTACACCATTTTTATTAATATTTATATTCGTATTATTTATTTACATATTTATTAATTATAATACAAAATATAATCTATATTTTATCAATGGTATATTTGACAGTTGTTACAAAAGAGATTTAACCCATTTAAATAATAAATTGATACCTTTTATTAAATTGCATGATAAAAACGCCGATATTATATCTAATGACTATTTAGACCATTATATAATTACAAATGTGTTCACTTCTATCATAAATGGTGATTTAATCCTGGAAGCTACTGGAAAATATGAAAATCCATTAAAACTTGATAATATTTTTAAGGATTATGCTATAATGTCATCAATGAATGTACAATTAAAATTATACAATGACGTTGACACAAGTGATAAGGTAAAATTTGATGATTATTATAGCAAAATATATGAAGAGACATATTCATATTTTGAAGGCGACAATAAGGATTTTAAAAATAACGGTATTCCCGGTATATATACTTTTGTTGAATCTATACCAAAGGAAGACAAAACTGTAAAAATAGTCGATGAAACAGTTACTAATAGTAGTGATATTGATTCCTATTGCAAATATATTATAAATAAATATAAAGATAATATAATAATAATTATAAATATATGCAAACACATATTTAATCCTAATAATTTTAAAAAAAATATTTCAGAATATAATGATAATATTGCTAATAATAAAGAAAACGTTTTGATGTCATATTTTAAATTTGAATTATCAGAAAATAAAATGGAGGCTATCCCATATAAATTTTTATTAAACATTAATGCAAATAACTTGGGTGATTTTCTTAGCTTAGCAAATAAGAATAATTTTAATATTTCAGAAAATAATGATGATATTATTAATAATAAAGAAAAAACTTTGGTGGATGCCGAGACAACACTGGCAACTTTGGTGCAACGAGCTTACTCATCAACCTCCGAAGAGCAAGCGAACGCAAATCTCGCCGCGAAAAAAGCAAAAACAGAAGCCCATGATGCATTATTGAATCTACACCATTCCTATAAACCTATTGAAAATATTGTCAATAATTTCTTATTAATTACTGCACATATGAAATACAATTATGAAATTCTTAAAAAACATATCCCGGAAACCGCTATCACAAATATTATTGCTGATACTTCAAGCCTTGTAGCCCCTATGAATACCATGATCAATACCGATGACAATCCCGAATTAAAAAATGCTTTACATAAATTACATTGGTATGAAAACATAAAATTATTTGGATTATTAACAGAATCTCTATACAAAAATGACAATACACAAATAGAAATTGCTGACACATTTAATCCAACATTTAAACCCGACGAAACGAAAGGAAAGGTTCATAAAACATATACTGAGCTTAATTATACCTTTAATATGCTAAATAATTATGAAGCTGAAACAAATAATATTTCTAATAATTACTTAAAAAATGTTATCAAATCTATTTATAAGGATATTAATAACAGTGATATAAAATTTAGAAATGATGATTCGGATGATAAATTTGAATTTAAAATAGATAAAAGTAATTTAGCAGATCCCGTTGATAGTATACTACATAAAGCAAATAATATTACCGGTGAAGGGTTTTTAATAAATTATATTACCAATATCATTATAATTATTATGATGTATAATATTGGCAATAATATATAATTAAAAATATTATGAAGTAGTAAAGGTGTGATTATAAATTAATTATAATGGAAAGTGAGTCTAAGAATAATATGCAAAATAAAATAAAAGAATTTCAACAACCGTACTTATATAGATTAAAGTCAACAAATGATGAAGATGAGGAATATCGTTATAGAATATTAAGTAATCTATTATTTTCACCTTATGATGAAAAAGACCCTGAATATTTATATTTTTTTGGTATTATTCCATGTGAATTAATCCCATCAGCATATATACCATTAAATTATAAAAATCATTCTAAAAATTTTTATAGATTATCTAAAAATGATAAATTTGTAGAAGCTCATTACAAAGATACATACAAGCCAATAACAAAAAGTACTGGAAATGTAGATTTTAGCTTTGACGAAAAAAAAATAATTAAGGAAGAACTCAAAAATATGCTAACAAAATTTGAAAGTGACGACTCTCTTTATAATTTTAATTATTTACCTATGACAATAAACATAATAATTCTATGGACTATTGTAATATTTATGATAATGTATATTTCTCTTTATTATTATGCTCAAATATTCAACTATATTCTCGCTATAACAGTATCCGTATTATTAGTCCTTTCTATAATATGGAAAATGATATACACATTACAAAATTAATTATTATTTTTTTATCTATAATACGAATAAGGAAGTATTAATATTAATTATGGTTAAAAACAATGATAGAATGAAATTCATTACTTTATTTAATAAATTACAATATGAAAAACCTATTGATGATGATGTCGTGTCTACCGATTCATTTGCAGACTATTTAATTGACGATATTGATTTAAAAAAAATGGCACCTGAACGCTTTAATTATTATAAAGATTTAATAGCTATTTTTAACAAAAAACCTCAAACATTATATAATATTCTTAAAAAATATTATAGATTTCAAGATATGACAAATAAGGAGAAAAAATATCTTAATAAATTATCTTTTTATGATGCCGATAAAGCAACATTAGAGATCGATGATTTGCATGAGCTTAACCAAAAAATTGCCAGTGATAAAAATTCAGGAGCTATTATTAAAAATTTTTTAACGAAAATAAAATCCGACATCAATGCGGGTGGCAGTAGTAATGAAAATAAAAGCGAACATACGGGTGGTGATGGTGGCGATCCAGATTATAAGGAATCGGCATTTAGAAATGCTTTAAAGAAAAACTATGGAATGACCAATATCAATTATTTGAATACTAATATATCTAAACCGACAGTGGCGGAAGATTACACCCAAGATGATAAAAATACTGTTGACGCGAAAAATAATGCAATGGAAAAACGATATAAAAATCAAAACAAACTTGTTAAAATCGGTCAAGAAATAGATATATATAATGATGGTGAATATAATACAGGCCAAATTAAACAAAAAATATTAAAGTTTGAAAATGACCCCGAAAATCCATTGAAAGAATTAGATATTAAATTTGACGATAGAATCGTTTTTATATTTTCTACATTTTTCATCAGATATGTTACACTTGTTTTAATAAAATGGTGTATCGATATAAATATTATAAAAACATTTGAAGAAGGCTTTTATTATTATGCTGCTATTTATTTAACTATATTTTGGTTTATTGTATTGTTCGTCAATATAGATAATTCAACACAAGTTGATTACATGAACTTCGACGATTTTATGAATAGTATTAGATCAGTATTTTATTATTATTATATGGGTACAAATGGAATAACTAGATTATTTGTTCATACATGTTTAATAATTGTATTATTAATGATACCCATTATATTAAATATTAGAAAGAAAAATGATTTTGAAGAAGATGACGATGGTGACGATAGCGAAATTGTACATTATGACGAAAGAAAAAAATTAATAAAATCGCTCTCATTATTTACTATATATATATGGGTTTTGACAAGTATTATCGCTACTAAATTCTAATAAAAGATATATTTATTTAGTTTAGAGAGCATATAATATATGGATGAAGATAAACGAGCAACGGCATTAAATTCCATTACTACTGTTGGAAAAAAATATATATCATTATCAGATGGTACTAAAATTGGAAAGAAAGTTTTAAAGGATTTAAAAAAATTGATGGAATTGGAATTGCGAGAAAAATACAAAATTGTTAAAAATAAATGGAAAGTCGTTTCTGATGAAAAAGATAAAGCTAATAAACAACAACTTCTTACAGATAAATATTATACAGAAATAAAAGAAACTAAATTAATCGATAGAATTCGTAAAAAATATGAAAGTAACATAGCAAAAGCCAATAACATAATAACTAACCAAATAACAGACAGAAAAAATTTATTATTTCGTAATAGTATTGAAGATGATGATGATAATTTGTTAAAAGAATTAAAAAAAAAAGAAAAAGAGATGAGAGAATTGGTTGAAATAGATTATATTACAAAAGATACAATATCATTTAATAGTATTATACATACTGGTGGCGAGTATTTTTTACCATATGTTGTAATAAATGATGATCCAAAAGATATAGCTGTTATTATCAATGATAAAAAAGAGCTTGATAAAATATTCAGAGAAAAACATTTTAAATCATTTGACGATTCAGTTATATTAGAGTTTTATAATGAAATAACAACAAAACTATCAGATACAAAGGATTACATAAGGAAAACTGATGTAAATATTAGAAAAGATATAATAGATGATTTATATAAAAAGCTCTTTGCCATATATGATATAAAAGAGCACAATTTTAAAAATAAGGACGGATATACTAATCAAATAAAAGATGAATATATTAATAAAAAAATACAAAGAAATAACAGTTTATCTTTTGGTGGGGCCTTCGAAAACACGGGAAAAGCTTTCGGAACCATTAGAAAAGCAACGACTTCTTCATCTTATCTTTACGATAAAGCGAAGGCGGTGGCAAGGGGTGCCAGAACAGGCACGAATAAGGTATTTAAAGTTGCTAAAAAAGTAAAAGGAGCTCTACCTAATAATCCATTAGTCATGGCAGCAAACTTAATAAAAAAGCGCGAAAAAAAAAGAGCACAATTTAATGATGCTGACAAGGTTGTAATGACTCTTTTTGAAAATCTTGGTACACCAGATAATTTAAGCATAGACGTTTTAAAAGGCTTAGTCATTAACTTAGACAAAAATAGTAGATATAAAAAGGATATTGAAGCGCTTATTGGATTCAATCAAGCTATTTTAAAGAAAAATGAAGAGTCAAAAAATAACGATGCAAATGAACAAAGCGAACATAAAAGAACCACTTCTAAAGAGTTTATTGAGAAAGCTCTTGGAAAATATAAAAAATTGAAAAAAAGTTTTATGGAGAAGGTAGCCAGTGATAAAAAAGCAGTCGATGAACAACTTCAAGAAGGAGCTGATAAAGATTTTATTAAAGCTACTACATTCAATGAAATAGTTGAAGCAGATTATAGTTACATTGAAAATGTCAAGGGACTTTATAGTTATTTACAACGCATTGATGTAGAACAAACAGGTGGTGAACCACTATATGATATAAAAAAAACAGGAAACCCAGATGATAAAGAAGCTGGTGCGACACCATATGATTTCTATAAAATATTAAAAGAAAATTATATTGAAATAGTAACATTGTATTATAAGTTAATTGATGATGCTGGTAGAGAAGAAGACCATTATAAATTCATTTATAAATATGATGGTATTGATGATTCGAGTAACGATAAAGATACCTCTAAATCAATTGACGATAATGTAAAAAAAAATACTGGATTTAATAAACGTAAAGATGCTCTTAAATTTATAAAAGAAAATTTGAATAAATATTTACCTGACAGCGCGGGGCTCACGAAAATTATAAACAAAGGAGATAAAAGCGCAAAGGTGCCCGACATCTTTACTACTTTAATTGATGAATGTAAAAAATCCAACGCGGATTTTACTCATGATATACCAGCAAATAACGATATGACTGGCTTACAAGAAATATTTCTTCTTATTTTAGATTATGATATTGGAAAGCAAGAAGAAATATTTGATAAGTCATTATTGGGAAAAATAAATTCTTTATTATCAACTCAGCATGGTTTGCGATGGCAAAACAATGCCGATAAAAAAGAAGAACTAAAAATTGCAATAGAACTTATAGCGGGAGGCGAAAAGACTGGACGAGATTTGGTTGACGAGTTGAATTTGCAATTAAACCCAGGAGAAAAAGGTGAAATAGAACGCAAGAAGGCGTCAAATGAGGCAACGGCATTAATTAATGACTTAAAAGAAAAAATAAGATTACTTGAATCAAGAATTGAAGTTTTAAAAATAATAGAAACAAAATTACCAATAGAATTTAAAAAAATATACAAAACAATATCTAAAATGAAAACAATACCACAGTCAACGGAATATGAAGACTATATTTATAATATTTTAAAAGGCTATAAAATAAATTTTTTTGAAAAAGATAAGGAAACTGATAAAACTGATAAGCATCCTATTATTAAAGAGATTAAATCAGAAAAAGCACAAGTTGAAGATAAATTAAAAAAATTGAAAAGTGAAGTAATTGAACAAGAAAAAGAAAGGAAATCGGAAGTTGATATTCTGAAAGCTCAGGGTAGGGGCTATGAACCGCAATATGTTATCCAGCAAAAACCGCTTAAAAACAAGGGCGGGGCCTATGATAATGGTATTGATACAGAAAAACTTAAAAACGATTTAAAAATAGATACGGAATCCTTAGAAACCAGGCATAAAGATTTTGATAATTTTGTGTCTCGTGGTGATACTAATACCACTAATTTACACTTTTTTATGAAGGAATTAAAAGAGAATGTTGAACATCTTGAAAATGATGACGGTCAAGATAATGGCGCGGGCAACAATAAAATTGATTCAGACCATGAAAAAGGGATATACGAAGATATATGGAATGATTACCGGTATGCTGTAACTAACCCAACTAATAAAGGCGAATATAAATATCT
>Ga0206124_10000532_pt1 | contig 30470 bp, 26 predicted proteins | sample Helgoland_Spring_3_FD_148671 | JGI IMG/M metagenome (GOLD analysis project Ga0206124, IMG submission 148671) | Pelagic subsurface seawater microbial communities from Kabeltonne, Helgoland, North Sea - Helgoland_Spring_Bloom_20160321_2 | ecosystem: Environmental > Aquatic > Marine > Epipelagic ... | reverse complement strand
GGAGAAGATGAATTAGGTCTTGGAGAAGATACTGATGGTATTATGGTATTAGATATTAAAGCAAAAGTAGGTATGCCTGCCAGTGATTATTTTCAATTAGAATCTGATATAGTTTTTGAGATTGGACTAACTCCAAATCGTTCGGATGCAATGGGGCATATTGGTGTGGCTCGTGATTTACTTACCGTTTTGAATCATAGAGGTAGTAAATTAGAAATGTGCCGACCAACTGTAGATAAGTTTAAAGTTGCAAATACTTCTAAAACTATTGCTGTTGAAGTAAAAGATAATGAGCTTTGCCCAAGGTACTCTGGAGTAAGTATTAGTGGAGTTAAAGTTTCTGATTCTCCTGAGTGGATTCAGAATAAATTAAAAGCAATTAGTATAACCCCAATCAATAATATAGTAGATATTACAAACTATGTTTTGCATGAAACTGGGCAACCTTTACATGCTTTTGATATTGCAAAAATTGAGGGTGAAAAAGTAGTTGTTGCTCCTATAAAGAATAAAACTAAGTTTACTGCTTTAGATGATGTAGTAAGAGAACTTTCATCTAATGATTTGATGATTTCTAACGCTAGTAGTCCAATGTGTATTGCTGGTGTATTTGGTGGTGCTGATTCTGGGGTTTCCAAAATCACTACTGCTGTGTTTTTAGAATCTGCTTATTTCTAACGCTAGTAGTCCAATGTGTATTGCTGGTGTATTTGGTGCTGCTGATTCTGGGGTTTCCAAAAGCACTACTGCTGTGTTTTTAGAATCTGCTTATTTTAATCCTGTAAGTATTCGTAAAACTGCTAAAAGGCACACACTAAGTACGGATGCTTCTTTCCGTTTTGAAAGGGGTTGCGATCCTAATATCACTGTTTATGCTCTTAAGCGTGCAGCACTTTTAATCACAGAAATTTGTGGTGGGGAGATTGCTTCAGAAATCACTGATATTTACCCAGTTAAAATAGAACATTTTGAAGTTGAATTGACTAACGCTAAGATGGATGCTTTAATTGGTGAAGTTATTGATAGAGAAGTAGTGAAGGCTATCCTTACAGATTTAGAAATTGAGATTACAAATACTACTGATGAGGGGCTTTCTTTATTAGTCCCTCCTTTTCGTGCTGATGTGCAGAGAGAGGTGGATGTTATTGAAGAGATTTTAAGAATTTATGGATTTAACACTGTAGCAATTCCTCCTAAATTAAATACTATTATCTCATATTCTGATCGAGTTAATCCTGAAAAATTAAGGAATACTATTTCTGATTTGTTATCTAGCACTGGTTTTAATGAGGCTATGAATAACTCCTTAACTAAATCAGAATATACTGTTCTTATTCCTGAAATTGATTCAGCACTTAATGTTGATATTTTAAATCCACTTTCCCAAGATTTAAATGTAATGAGACAAACTTTAAAGTTTGCAGGTTTGGAGAATGTAGCATATAATCAAAATAGAAAGAATGCGGATATTAAGTTTTATGAGTTTGGTAAAACATATCATAAAATGGAGGAGGGGTATAAAGAGAATCAGCATTTACAAATACTTGTTAGTGGAAATGTAAAAGCTGAAAATTGGAACACTACTTCTGATAAAGCTAACTATTTCTTTGTTAAAGAAAAAGTAGAGCATATTCTTGCTCGTTTAGGAATTACAAAACTAAAATCTGAAACTATTTCTACTCATGGTTTTTCTGATGGTTTGATGTATAAGTTCAAAAAGAAAAGATTAGTTTGCTTTGGTAAACTTGACAAGAAATTATGCAAAGCATTTGGTGTAAAATCGGATGTATATGCTGCTGATTTTAATTGGGATTTAGTATTAGAACTTGCAGGATATACAAAAATAAAATACAAGGAAGTTTCAAAATTTCCTGAAGTAAGAAGAGATTTATCACTATTAGTTGATAAATCAGTTTCATTTGATGAGCTGATGAAAATTGCAAAACAAGCAGATAATAAAATTTTAAAGTCTGTTAACTTGTTTGATGTTTATGAAGGAGATAAACTACCTGAGGGTAAAAAGTCTTATGCTTTATCATTCACTATGGCTGATGAAACTAAAACTTTAACTGATAAATATATAGATAAGGTGATGGAAAAATTACAAAAGTCTTTAGCTGACAAGGCGGGAGCAGAGCTAAGATAAAATGATAGATCATTTTGTAATACAGCCACTAAGTTCTATTTGGTGGATTGGTATTCTATCTTCTGTTTTATTTATTTTCTTGTCCATTCGTTTGCTTAAAAATAAGTCAGCAATTGTAAAGTCAAATTTTGCAAGAGGATTGAGTGTAGCTTTTATTCTTACATATATAATTTCGAATACAATAGCGATTTATAATGGTTGGTGGAACTTGCAGGATAACCTTCCCTTACATCTTTGTAGAATTTCCTTTTTTATAAGTATGGTAGTTTTATTAACTAGAAAGCAATGGATGTACGAGTGGGTGTTGTTTTTAGCTATTCCATCAGGAATTCATTCTATGCTTACTCCAGAAATGACAAAAGGCATAAGCACTTGGTTTTATTTTGATTATTATTTTGTTCATGCAGGATTAATCTTAGCTCCTCTTTACTTAACTATAGTTATGGGAATGAAATCTAGGGCAGATGCTTGGTGGAAAACTATTTTGCGTTTGCAGATTCCTGTTGCAATTATATTGCCACTTAATTTTTTATTAGAGTCAAATTATATTTACTTAAGACACAAACCCTTGGTTGATAATCCTTTTTTAATAGGTGAGTGGCCAATTTACATAGTGTTCTTGGAGCTCATCATGTTGGTTCATGTATTTGTAATCCATAAATTAGCACCTAAACATATTTAAGATGAATAAAATACTTTTACTATTGCTTACAGTTCCTTTTATTGCTTTTACACAAAGTAGTATGAATATGAATTTACTTGGGACTTATGAATATCCAACTACTAATGGAAATGACATTTGGGGATGGGTAGATGCAAGTGAGAACGAATTTGCAATTGTAGGGCTTAGAGATGGAGTTTCTTGTGTGAATGTTACAAATCCTACAGCTCCTGTTGAGGAGTTTTTTATTCCAGATATTTATTCTATTTGGAGGGATATTAAAACTTTTGGAAACTATGCTTATGTTACAACTGAATCGGATGCAGGTTTGTTGATTATTGACTTAACTGATATGACAGGTAATACCTTTTGGCATGTAAAGGATTTTATAAATCCAACAACTGGGTTGAGCTTGCATTGGGAATCAGCCCATGATTTGTTTATTGATGAAAATGGTATTTGTTATATTTTTGGAGCAGGAAACCCTGCAGGTTGGCCACAAGTTCCAACAGGAGCAATCTTTTTGGATGTAGCCACAAATCCTACTAGCCCAACTCATTTAGGGCAATGGAACGAGCAATACATACATGATGGAATGGCTAGAGGAGACACTATGTATGTGGGTTGTATTTATGATGGCTCTGTACATATTGTTGATGTTAGTGATAAAGCAAATCCATCTACTTTAGGTTCAGCTTATACTCCTGATTTGTTTACACATAATGCTTGGGTAAGTGATGATGGAAACTATGTATTTACTACTGATGAAAAACCTGATGGATATTTAGGAGCCTTTGATATTTCTGATATAAATAATATACAAGAAGTAGATAGAATACAATCAAACCCTGGATTGAATACGATACCTCATAATACTTTTGTAGATGGTAATTTTTTAATTACATCTTACTATTGTGATGGAACAACTGTGCATGATATTACGCATCCGAATTACATGATAGAAGTAGCTTATTATGATTCTTATATTGGTACAGGTCCTTCTTATAATGGCTGTTGGGGAACTTATCCTTATTTGCCTTCTGGGAATATTATTTCTTCTGACATCAACAGTAGCACAACAGGGCAAGGTAGATTGTTAATTTATGGCAGAGCATTTCAGCAAGCATGTTATTTGCAAGGAACAATTACTGACTGTGCTACTAACCAAGCTATTTCTAATGGTAATATTGAAATATTAAATACTAATACTACAGAAACTTCTAATTTAATAGGATCTTATCAAACTGCAGTGGTTGATTCTGCTTTGTATCAGATTGTATATTCTGCAAGTGGTTATGAAAATGACACTATTATTGCAATACTTGATAATGGTGTGATGCTTACACAAGATATTGCACTCAGCACTCCTTGTGCTATTCCAATAAATAATTTGAATATCTCTATTTGTATTGGAGACAGTTTTGTAGTTGGAAACAACACTTATACGAGTGCTGGAAATTATACTGATGTAATTATTGATGTTTGTAATTGTGATAGTGTAGTAAATACAACTCTTACTGTTAATCCAGTTTATTCATATAGTCAGAATATTGATATTTGCCAAGGAAATGTATTTGTTGTTGGTCAATCTGTTTATAATACAAGTGGAGCTTATTATGATACTTTAAGTAGCTCAACTATGTGTGATAGTGTAATTGTAACTTATTTGAATGTTGCTGAGCTGGTTGGAATTATGAGTGGAAACTTACCTTACTTAACTGTAGTGGCTAATGGAGGAACTCAACCCTATACTTATATGGTAACTGGGCCTAACGGATTTAATCAGCAGATTAATTCTGTTGTTGGAACACAGAATGTAGCACCAACCTATAATGGACAGTATCAATTTATTGCAACTGATGCTAATGGATGTGAATCTATCCCAGTATTTTTTGAAGTTTCTTTTCCTTTAAGTGTTGATGATTTTCATGAAAATAGGGAAGTGGTAAAAATAACTGATTTATTGGGTAGAGAGGTTAATGTTGATGAGGTGGTAGATAAAACTACTTTGCTTTATATTTATAGTGACGGAACAGTAGAAAAGAAGATTGTTATTGAATAACTATTCCGCCAAAATAGATTCTCCATTTAGGTTAGTGGTAAGTACATCACTCATATAATCAAAGAAAGGGCGAACTGCTTTAAAGGAGTTAATTACAGTAGTATGAAAATCTTTGGATAACACTTCCTTGTCTGTAAACTTACGCAATACAATAAAATCCTTTTTCCTAATTAAATCAATATTAGGGTGGTTTTTATCAAAACCTGTTGGCGCTACCTTAAGTGAATTTCTAGTGTGAAAACCCTCAAATAGTTTTGTAAATTTTTTATCAGAGAGAATTTTTTCAATATAGGATCTATCTAGTTCAAACTCCTTTCTAATTCTGAATAAATCTTCTTTATTGGGTTGCCAAAAGCCTGCGGCTAAAAAACTTCCCCCTGGAGTGATTTCTAAATGATAACCACCTCTTAATGCTTCAGTTGCTCTTTTATAGCTGCAACTTCTGTAGGTTTTGTAAGGAGTTTTATCTTTCGAAAAACGAATGTCTCTGTAGATTCTATAGGCTTTCATTCCTACTATGTTATCTATTGCGGATAAGGCCTCATTTATAGCAGTGAAGAACTCTTTTATCTGCTCTTCTTCTTTAAGATAGTAGTCTTTGTTATCTGCAAACCATTCTCTAGTATTATTTTCCTTAAGGTCGTTTAGGAATTTAAAAATGGAAGGGTTTACGATTGCAGACATTTTATTTTTTTTAGAATTCTAATGAATTAATTAAACTATCAGCAGCAGTATTAGGCATAGTCACTTTTAGGTCAGGATTCATTTTCATTGCTCTTTTAATAGCAAAGTTAGCTTCTTTGTTTCTTGCCCAACTTCTTCTTGATATTCCATTATTCACATCCCAAAACAGCATGGATTTTAATCTTCTATCTGAATCAGCACTACCGTCCAACAACATACCGAAACCACCATTGATAACTTCCCCCCAACCAACTCCACCACCATTGTGTATAGATACCCAAGTAGCACCTCTAAAGCTATCTCCAATTACATTTTGTATAGCCATATCAGCAGTGAATTGTGAGCCATCATAAATGTTGGATGTTTCTCTGTAAGGAGAATCAGTTCCTGAAACATCATGATGATCACGACCTAAAACTACAGGAGCAGAAAGCTCTCCACTAGCAATAGCATTGTTAAAGGCCTCAGCAATTTTCATTCTTCCCTCAGCATCAGCATATAAAATACGAGCTTGTGAGCCGACAACCATTTTATTTTCTCCAGCTGCTTTTATCCAATTGATATTATCACTCATCTGCAATTTAATTTCAGCAGGGGAGTGTTGCATGATTTCTTCTAGTACCTCACAAGCAATTCTGTCAGTAATTACTAAATCCTTAGGGTCGTTAGAAGCACAAACCCACCTGAAAGGTCCAAATCCATAATCAAAACACATAGGTCCCATAATATCCTGTACATAAGACGCATATTTAAAGTCTCCATTGTCTTTTAAGATATCAGCTCCAGCACGGCTTGATTCTAGTAAAAAGGCATTTCCATAGTCAAAGAAATACATTCCTCTATCAGCTAAAGTATTAATTGCTTTGGTATGTCTTACTAGAGTCTTTTGCACTTCCTTTTTAAATTCGATAGGATTATTAGACATCATTTCATTCGCATCATCATATGAGATTCCAGCAGGATAGTAGCCACCTGCCCAAGGGTTGTGTAATGATGTTTGGTCAGAGCCAATTTCAATATGAATATTGCGTTCAACTACTCTTTCCCAAAGGTCAACAATATTACCATCATAAGCAATGGAAACAGCTTCTTTGTTTTTTCTTGCTGCAATTGCTCTATCTAGTAATTCATCTATATTTTTATACACTTCATCTACCCAACCTTGTTTTTGTCTTTTGTAAGTTGCTTGAGGATTTACTTCTGCAACTATACAGACTCCTTTGGCAATAACAGCTGCTTTTGGCTGAGCACCACTCATTCCTCCAAGCCCTGCAGTAACAAATATTTTACCACTTAAATCTTCTGCTTTTGGGTCTATATCTCGTGCAGCATTCAATACTGTAATTGCTGTTCCATGTACAATCCCTTGAGGTCCAATATACATAAAAGAACCTGCAGTCATTTGCCCGTATTGAGTAACACCTAAAGCATTAAACTTTTCCCAATCATCAGGTTTAGAGTAGTTAGGAATCATCATTCCATTTGTTACTACAACTCTAGGTGCATCTTTATGTGAAGGGAATAATCCCATTGGATGACCAGAGTATAAAACAAGTGTTTGCTCATCATTCATCTCTGCTAGATACTGCATGCATAAAAGATATTGAGCCCAGTTTTGGAATACAGCTCCATTTCCACCATAAGTAATTAATTCCTCAGGGTGTTGTGCAATAGCATTATCCAAGTTATTGGAAAGCATCATTTGAATTGCAGCTGCTTGTTTGCTTTTATGTGGAAAATCTTCTAAGTGTCTTGCTTTTATTTCATAGTTAGGCATGAAACGATACATGTATATTCTACCGTAAGTTTTAAGTTCCTCCGCAAACTCAGGAGCTAATACAGCATGCATATGCTCTGGGAAATAACGCAAAGCATTACGAATTGCTAATTGCTTTTCCTCTTTGTTAAGAATGTCCTTACGGTTAGGTGCATGGCTAACACTAGGGTTTATATTTTTCTTTGCAGGAAGTTCAGCTGGGATTCCTTTTAAAATGGCTTGTTTAAGATTTGTCATTTTTCTTATTCTTTGTTTCTTTTTTATAAGGACAATGTTTGCAGTTGTTATTGCAACAATAACCTCTTTTTAAATGATACTTTTCAGTAAAGATAACATATCCTTCTGATGAGTGATAATACTCATCTTTATCTAGTTTATCTATTTTTGAAAATTCTTTCATGAATTACTGCAAAATTAAGATATTTGTCCGAATGGAAATCAAAACTCAAGAAATATCATTACCTCTTTTGAAAGAGAAAGAAATCAAACTTTTTATTAAGAGAACGGATCAAACTCACCAACATATTTCTGGTAATAAATGGTATAAACTTAAATATAATCTGATTGAAGCAAAAAAGCAGGGTTTCAAAACTCTTCTGACTTTTGGAGGCGCTTATTCTAATCATATTGCGGCAACTGCCTGTGCTGCTAAGGAAAATGGACTTAAAAGTGTTGGAGTTATTAGGGGTGAGGAGCACTTTCTTTTAAATCCTACTTTGCAATTTGCTAAGGATAATAGAATGTTATTACGTTATGTGAGCAGGAGTGATTACAGAGAGAAAACAACCCCTGATTTTTTAGAGCAACTTAAAGTAAAGTTCGGTGATTTTTATTTGATTCCTGAAGGAGGAACAAATGAATTGGCAATACAAGGAACTGCAGAGATTTTGGATGCAAATGATACTCAAGATTATATTTGTTGCCCAGTAGGTACTGGAGGTACAATTGCAGGGATTATTAATACTTCAACTGACAAGCAAACCGTAATTGGTTTTCCTGCAATTAAGGGTTTTTATGAGTTGAAAAAAGATATTGAAAGCTGGACAAAAAAGAAAAATTGGAAACTCGTAAATGATAATTTTTCTGGTGGTTATGCCAAAGTAAATAAAGAATTGATTGACTTCATTAATTCCTTTTATAAGGAGCAGCAAATCCCATTGGATGCTGTATATACTGGGAAAATGATGTTAGGTATTTTAGATTTAATTACTAAAGATTACTTCCCTAAAGGAAGTTCAATTTTAGCAATACATACTGGTGGTTTGCAGGGCAATAAAGGAATGAGTAAAAGGTTAGGAGTTATTTTACCTATATCATAAATTGAGATGAAAAAAGTAATAGATAAATTTGACTTTAAAGGGAAAATAAAATCTGTAAAAGAAAATAAAACAGGATTAATAAATTCTACCTTTATTGTTAGTACTTGTTCCTTTAAGTATGTCTTACAAAAAATAAATACTTCTATTTTTAAAAAGCCTATTTCATTAATGGAAAATATAGAATTAACTGCTGATTTTTTAAAAGTTTTAGGACAAGCTTCATTAGAGTTAGTTAAAAGCAATGATGGAGATTCATTTATTGAATATAATAGTGGGTATTGGCGGGCATTTAAATATATCGATAGCACAACATATTTTAAAGCTGATTCTATTTTTATTGTATCAGAAAGCGCAAAATGTCTTGGTAATTTTCATCTACATTTAAATCAATTTCCTATAGAAAAACTCAATATCAGTATTCCCAATTTTCATAATACATCATTAATATTAAATGATTTTAAAGTAATGCTAGAGGTTGCTGATAATTCTGTATTAACTAGATGTGATTCAGAAATAGATTATATTTTAAGAAGGGAAGATGATTGTAAGATTATTCAAAAGCTTATATCACAAAATAAAATCCCCCTAAGAGTTTGTCATAATGACCCTAAAATCAGCAACTTTCTATTTGATAATGAGAATAATGCAATTTGCCTTATTGATTTAGATACTGTAATGCCAGGTACAGTTTTATTTGATATTGCTGATGCAATTAGAACTAGCTGTGTGTCTGAATCAGAAGAGGAGTCTGATTTAAACAAAGTATTTTTTAAGTTTGATTATTTTGAAGAATTCATAAAGTCATACTTAAATAAAAATGGAGATAACTTAAATAAATATGAATTACAAAATATTGTAAAATCTATAGAAATAATATTTTTAGAACAAGGAATTCGATTTTTGTCTGACTATTTGAGTTTTAATAAATATTATGAAGTTACATATCCTGAACAAAACCTAGTAAGAGCGAAAAATCAACTGCATTTAGCTAGACAGATAGAGCTTAATGTTTTGAGTTTGGAAAATATTTTATTAAAGTATATTAGATAATATCTCTCATAATCTCTAAAGGGTTTTCTTTTCTCCAAGTTCCACCTGTAAAATCAGGAACAATAATGGATTGACTATTGGCAGCTACCGAAAGTTCAGAGAGAGGAGTGATGGCACTCCACAGAATACTATCGTATACATTTATATCTAGTGGTAAGCCTAAATTTAAGCATTTTATTAAACGATAAATCATAACAAAATCCATGCCGCCATGCCCTTGTTTAAAGCCTTGGCTAACGGTTTTTAGTTTTTTAATTATTGGGTGTTGGTACTTGCTTTTGTACTCGTTATAGGTTTCTTCTTTTAGCCAATTATGTCCCCAATATTCAGGTTTTTCTCCTTCAATGTATAGTCTGCTTGGGTATCCGTCATGCACGGCTTTAGTTCCTACAATTTTATTAATCCTAGAATAAGGCCTCCCTGTATGTACATCAAATTGCAATAAAATTGTTTTTCCTTTTTCAGTTTTAATCATAGTATTATTCATGTCCCCACATTTGTAGGTTTGTATAGGATGATTGTATTGCTTGGCAGCAATACTAAGGTTCAGTTCTCTACTGCTCATAGAGGTAAGGTGCGAGAAAGTATCGCCCCTTCCAATGCCTAAATAAAAGGCAATTGGCCCCAAACCGTGTGTGGTGTAGAAATTTCCATTTCTTTCAGCATGTTCGTGTAAACGCCATTGCCCTTCATAATAAGTATCATGTAGCATTAATGCTCTCAAATCATGAAGATAAGCACCCTCAGTGTGTGTTATATCGCCAAATACGCCTTCTTGTATCATATTCAGTACCCAAAGTTCTTCTTCATTATAATTGCAATTTTCCATCATCATGCAATGTTTTTGAGTGCGTTCAGCCGTTTCAATAATTTTCCAACAATCCTCAATAGTGGAGGCAACTGGCACTTCACTACCAACATGTTTTCCGTTTTCCATGGAATAGATTGCCATAGGTGTGTGCAAGTCCCAAGGAGTTGCAATAATTACTAAATCAATATCATCCCTTTTGGCTAATTTCTCCCATTCTGTTTTTGATTTGTGGTAAAGGACTGGTTTTTTGCTTTGCCAAACGGCTAATTTTTCAGCTGCTTTAGTTACTTTTTCTTCTGAAATATCTGATAAGGCAATGACTTCAGCCATTTCATTTTCTACTAAGTATTGAAACATTTCCAATAGGGTATTCCCTCTATTTCCTAAACCAATAATTCCGACTCTTACCTTGCTAATAGGATCGGCAGCAAAGCCAAACATAGTCCCCTTAACATCTCTTTTGGTATTGTTTATTAATTCCTGAATGGTAGCGCTATCGTTACCTAAAGCAGTGAAGGGTAAACCTAAAAATGCACTCGCCCCTAAAACGGATTGTAGAAAATGTTTTCTTTTCAAAATATATTTATTAAAAATTAGTGTTCAAATATATATTTTTTGAGTGTAAATAGGTTGAATGGCTTTTCTATTTTAGTATCATGAAAAAATGTTTATTAATTGTATTCCTCTTTTCTTCCTTTTTAGTTGTGGCTCAAAACAAAACAGAAGCATATATTGATAAATACAGCCAGATTGCTGTTGATGAAATGAATATGTATAATATTCCTGCATCTATTACACTAGCTCAAGGAATACTAGAAAGCGGAAATGGAGAAAGTCGATTAGCAATAAATGGTAAAAATCATTTTGGGATAAAATGCCATAGCAATTGGAACGGTAAAACGATTATTGAGGATGATGATGAAAAAGGAGAGTGTTTCAGGAAGTACAATAGGGTTTCAGATTCTTATAGAGATCATTCCTTATTTTTAAATGAAAGAGGGCGATATGCCTTTTTGTTTGAATACAATAAAACAGACTACAAGAAATGGGCTAAAGGATTAAAGAAAGCTGGTTATGCTACTAATCCTAAATACCCAACTTTACTTATTGATTTAATAGAAAAATATGATTTGAGTAGGTTTGATAAAGGAACAAAAAGCAAAAAGAATTTATACTTTTCTCATTCTTACGGATTGCCTTATTTAACGGGTCTAGGGGCTTATTATTTTAATAAGAAATCATTGTACTTTACTGAGGTAAATACATCATTTTCTTTTAGTGAAGCTAGTATTGGTTATCATTATAATTTGATAAACAAATTTTATGTAGGGGCAAAAGGAGGGGGTGTATATATACCAACTGAGGAAGTTAGTATAAAACCTTATTTATCTCCAGAATTTATGATTAAAAGGGAAAAGAATAAATCTGTTTTAATAAGGGGAGGAGTTCAGTTTCCATTAGTAGAAACACAATGGTTCTCTAAGGAAGTAAAATTATTGCCTTATCTAACTTTTACTTATTTGTTGGACTAGTTCCAAGCTCATAATTATAAAGCATCCCGTTTTTGATGTTTAAGATATTTCTCTTGCCATTATTATCAATGTCAGATATATTGAAGTATCCATCAGTATCTATTGGGAACCCTTCAAGAATCAAACTATCTTCCATTAAGTACAAACTATTTTCTGTACTAATAGTAAGTTTATCTCCAAATTCTTTTAAGGAGATTATCGCTCCATCAAGTGTAATGTTGTTTACTTGAGAATATCTCCCATCCAGAATTATAAGTTTGTTGTTATTGGAAATATAAACATGGTTATTATGGAAAAGTATTTGGGAGTTAATATCTAGCTCAGAAATTTCAATAAGTTGAGAATTTCCATTTGTATTTGCTAGCCATAATTCACCTTCAGTTGTAATTGCATAAAGCTCTCCTGTATTATTAATCTGAAGCTTATTAGCAAATTCATGAGCATCTTTAAAAGTTACTCTAGTTGATCCGTTTCTAGCTAATAATTGAGAAGTTGTATTCTTAGTTGCATTTAAAATAAAGTCTTTTCCGTTAACTGTAAAATGAATTGGGTTCTGAGTAATCCTATTTGTATTTTTTGAGTATTTCCAGCCCTTTACTCTCTTCCCTTTTTTATCTAAATTGTAGATGATGTTGTCTTCTCCAACTATACAAATTCTGTAATTTCTGTTATTGATATAATCAAACAATGAGTGGCCAAGCTTTGTAGCTGATGGTAATTCTTTAGGGAATCCATCTAAATTTTCTCCATTTCTATCAACTAAATATAAGTGTGTAGCCGTATTAAATAGTGCTTGGTATTTACTGTTCTTAAAAGCATCAATATAATTGATTTCTCCAAGTATTTTCCCATTAACTTGAATACTCCAAAGAGTTTCTCCGCTTGTGTTTAGTGCAAAAAGTTTATTGTTGTAATCTTGTGTTAAAACCATTTCTTCCTTTGTAAAATGATTTTTAACTACTTGAGGATTTAGCACTAAAATAGTGTCAAGAGATACATACCATTCCTCTTTAATATCTTCTTTGTAATCCTCATCATAAAACAAACAAATATTGCATGTTAAAAGGCTTTTCTTTGCTGACATCTGCAAAGCAAATGCAGTGAATTTAACAATAGAATCATTGTTAAATGCTAATTGTTTTGCATAACTATTTAAAAAACTATTCTGAAGAGTTTCAGCAGTTTTCCCAGGATTTATGTAATAATAGAAGTTTGCGTCATTAGAAATGTAAGAGCTAAATTTATTGTAAGTTTTACTATTAGAAAGTGTGTTGTTAGAGCTGTAATTGTCAATAATATATTCTAGAGCAGAAGGGGAGTTCCCGAAAATGAAATAGTCGTTAATTACAGTAAAATATGGATTGTTTACTTTTAGTAAATCACCAAACAAATTTGCAGTTAAGTAATGGTCAAATACCTTATTAATTTGGTGATTATTGTACTCACTAGATTTTTGAATCATCCCTTGCATTAAAGATGTAGTTCTGATAGATTCCTTGGCTTTAAAGTAAGTAAAAGTATTTTCAGTAATTAGCTGTACTGATGTATTGAATTTACCTGCTTCTTCATCAATCTCTCCAATAAGCTCATTGTAATTTACATTACAACTATCTTGTATCTTCTTGCGGTTTTTATCCCAACTCCAAAAGCTATTTTGGTTTTGAAGAATCTTGTTCTTTCCATCAAATATATCTTTTGCATCAGAAAAACTTAAAGCTAAAAGCTCATTTGTATTCTCAGGGATTATTTCAATAATATCAATATTACTGCTTTTTTGTCCGTTAAAAATATCAGAATAATTAGTAATATTACTATTTATTGAGCTGATACCATTTGCTAAGAGCACTTTGTCTTTTAGTTTAATATCAGTAGCTGTCCAGTTAGATAAATCGGTTGTAAGGTTTTTGTTTTTTGTAAAGGTATTTGTAAGCTCTATTAGATTGTTTCCATTAAAAATAAGGTTAATATCAGCAGATGAACTTAAAGTGTTATATGCTTTAGAAAAACCATCATTAACATATAAATTGTCAGTATTTTTATTTGAAGTTCTAATAGCATCCGTAAGTAGCATCTTAGTTGCAGAAAAGAATAAAATATCACCTAAAAATGAGTAATACATTCCAGTTTTATCTAAAAAGAAAATCTCTTGATTGTCATATTCTGATGTGCTATTTCCATTTCCAAATAACTGTATAATGGTCTCGTTATTTAGTGCAGTTACTCTGTTGAAAGTAGTACTGAACAGTGTTCCGCTATTATTTGCACCTACCTTATGGTAAGACACAAAAAGAGTGTTGCTTTTAAACACTTCCTGGTTTGAAGTAAAAAAATCGCTTATCTCTTTAATTTGAGTGTTGTTAAACTTGATGTGCTCAATGTACCCTAATTGCTCCCAAAGAGTTGTGAGCTCTAAGTTTCTGCTTAAATTCCTTACATCATTAATTTTTATAATTACTGAAGCATTAGTTGGAATCACTGTAATAGGATCTTCAGTAGAATTTAGTGTTTTTTGGTAAGTATTGTACCCAATAAAAAGTATGATTCCAATCAATAAAATTGGAATAGAAATTTTCAATATTGTTTTGAACATATGACTTAAATGGTAAAAAACAAAATTAGTAATTTATAGAGACAAACTCAGCTGATTAGGAAGTAGTTGAAAACTTTTTCTATGATGCTTAGTGCTTCCAAATTCTGCTATTGCTTTTCTGTGTTGTTTTGTAGGGTATCCTTTGTTGTTTTTCCAGAAGTAATTAGGATGTTTTTTATCTAGCTCTTTCATAATATCATCACGATAGGTTTTTGCCAAAACTGATGCGGCAGCAATAGATAAATACTTCCCATCACCTTTAATGATACATTGATGCTGAGTATTAGGATAAGGATTAAATCTATTTCCATCAATAATTAAAAGTTCTGCTTTGGTGTTTAATTTTTCAATTGCCCTATGCATTGCTAAAAAGGAGGCATTTAAGATATTTATTTTATCAATTTCCTTTGGACTTACAATTCCTACAGTGCATGAAATAGCTTCTTTTTCTATTATTTGCCTGAGTAACTCTCTTTTCTTTTCTGAGAGGACTTTACTATCGTTAAGTATATTGTTATTAAACTGCTTTGGGAGTATAACAGCAGCTGCAACTACTGGACCAGCTAAACAACCTCTACCTGCCTCATCACATCCTGCTATAACTAGCTTTGATTGATAGTGTTTTAACATAAATTAGATGTGAGTATTAAGTTTTTATTATTTAGATTTTGTCTATTTTCTATTGTCTGAAAGCGGAGTGGCCTATTATCTAATTTGGTGTTAGCCCTCTTCTAGGTTTTTTGTATTTTTTTACTTTCGTTTGATTTCTTATATCAACATCTTGTTCCAACCACCATTTCCCTTTTTTGTAGTTGTAGGAATTAAATGTTCCTTCAGGGATGTAGTATTCATAAAGTCCAGTTAAATCTTTACGGCTAGGTACTAAATGGTCAAAAACTATACGTTCTTCTTTCTCATCATAATTAACACTGATTACTGTTTTGGAATCATATTGTAGTATTACTCTTTTCTGACTTTCTTTTTTTGATTTTTTAAAGATTGGAAGTCCGAATTTAATTTTGTTTTTACCAGAGAAATACATTACATCAATTATCTTTTTCGTACTGTATCCATCATGCCCATCCCATGATAGTATGGTGTAGTATTTTCTACCACTTTTTTTGATGTAAATAATATTATAAACTAGACCTCCAAACCAAGTTGTAGCATCTAAATCTTCTTGATCTGGGTTTCTAATATTTGCAGAATTATCTACTAAAGGAATTACTTCAAATCGTTTTCTTCTTTTGTTTTGATAATGCACTAAACCATAATATTCATAAGTGCCATTGTCTTTTTCAAAGAGCCAACTAAAGATCCTAAAAGTATTATCTGGGGAGTAAACTCTACCTGTATTTACTAAAGAGTCGAAAGGGAACTTAAAAGACTTTTCATATTGCAGTACTTCAGTTAAATTTTCAATAAATGCTGTATTTGCTGTTCTTTTTTCTTCTTCAGTATCAGCATTCATTATAGTGTAAGCCATTACTTTTAAAGTGTCTTCATACTCAGCAAATAGGGTAGCATTTCCTTTTTGGGCGAATGCTGAAAAGCATAAAAATACAAGAATGTTAATTAATATTAGTTTTTTCATTTAGAGGATGGTGACAAAAAATTACTTTTGCACAAAGATAATTATTTGATGAATTTACAAGCAAGAATACAGGCATTTACTCATTTAGGGGAATATTTAAAAACGGAGATACATCAAGAGTCAGCAGAAAAATTGTACTCTGCAGAGGTGCTCAACCCTTGGTTTACCAAGGAAAATATTGATAAAGCCCTAAACGCTTGGCATGAGCAGTTAAAAGTAGATATGTTTTCCGCTTGGCTGAGTCCTTATAAACTAAAGGAGGTAGCGAGCCCAAAAAAGGTACTTATTATCATGGCAGGGAATATTCCTTTAGTAGGTTTTCATGATTTTCTTACTGTGCTTATTTCAGGACATAAAGTAGTGATTAAAATGTCAAGTACCGATAATGTGATTTTGAGGTTGCTTATTGATAAGCTCATCAGTATTGCCCCTGAATTTAAGGAGCGTATTTCCTTTATTGAAGAAGTAAAAAACAGAAAGTTTGATGCCGTAATTGCTACAGGAAGTGATAATTCTGCTCAGTACTTTGAGTATTATTTTAAAGGGGCTAAAAAGATAATCCGTAAAAACAGAAGGTCAGTTGCTGTGTTGGACGGTAGTGAATCGGCTATGGAATTGCAAGGATTGGCCAATGATGTGTTTGCTTATTTTGGACTAGGTTGTCGTAATGTTTCCAAGTTATTTTTGCCAAAAGAGTTTGACTTAGATAATCTGTTTAAAGCATTCTATCCCTATTCTGATGTGGTAAATCATAAAAAATATGGTAATAATTACGATTATAATAAAGCCATTTTCCTAATGGGAAGTAATGATTTGATTGAAAACGGATTTCTACTGATGAAAGAGGATAAATCCTTACTTTCCCCAGTGGCTATGTTGTATTATGAATTCTATAACGATATGCATACGGTAGAGCAGTTTGTGGAAGAAAATGCTGAACAACTGCAATGTGTTGTTTCAAAAAAGGATATTGCCTTTGGAAATACACAAAAACCTAACCTTTGGGATTATGCTGATGGAGTGGATACAGTAGAATTTTTGAGGGATCTATAAATTCCTATTGAAACTCATAAGCTCCAATATCAGGAATAATTCTTGAATTATCTTCAATATCATCTAAGATAATTAGAGGGTTTCCAGCATCAATAGCAGGAGAGTTTTCGTTTAAATGAAAGTCATTTTCGTACGCATCAACAAATTTTGGAGATTGGTTAATTATTGAATTGATGTAATGTTCGTTATCCGTATCAATTGTTGGATCTAGCTTGATGAGACAATGGTCAATAGTATAATTGAATTCGCCTAGTTCCTGTTCCTGAAAACTCACTTCAGTAGAGAGTGAGCCATCAATAATGCAATTGGTAAAATTGGCTGCATCCAAATCCCTAATATAAATATTTCCATCTGCACCTTCATAATAGTTATTCAGTAGGATAGAGGGTGTGCTTCTATGGTTATAGTCCCAGTAGTTAGCAAAAGTACAATGTGTAAAGTTATATGTACCTCCAATGTTGCAGGCGACTGTATATTGTCCACATCTGCTTACAACTGTATTGGCAGCTGATATATTAGCACCTTGTCCTAAAATACCAATTGAAGACATATTTTTTATAATTGTATTATTGATTGTTACAGTAGGATTGCTGCTAGCTACAGTATCGGCATGTATGCCAATATTCCCATTTTTGATTATTACATAGTTAAACTCGTTATCAATACTTCCTGGCATTAGCCAAATTCTATCCCATTGTCCTGGTAATTCTTTGTACCAAGAGTCAAGTCTGTCACCTTGAAATGTAACTTCATTTCCTAGTGTGCCATTTACTTTAATACTCCCTCCACTTTGATCAGAAAAAGGGTTGCCAACAAGAATTCCTGAGTTTTTATGAAGATAAACATTACATCCTTCATTTATAATAAGTGTTTGTTCTGGATCAACAACAGCATAGCCGTATATTACATGTGGTTTATCATTCTCCCAAGGTTCAGAGCAATCTAACTGATGATAGGGAAATAGAGTAGTATCGTTTCCGTCAATAATAACTCCATATGAATTTGCTGTGTGAAAGTGAGCGTCTTGTCCCCATGCAACTACATCAACATCTTGTTTCTTTGTTCCTGTTGTAAATACTAAAGAGTCAGCCAATACATATGGGGTGGTGTTTAGTGATGGATCAATTGTTACTTCTAAAAAGATAAAAATACTATCCTTAGCAGGGATTTCAATGTTATTTTGACTATTGCCTGCAACTCCATCAATATTCATTCGGAAATGAGCGGAAGAATTTCCTAAAAGTGCAATATTACTTTTTACATCAAAATTATTATTATTGTAAACGGTAAGTGTTTTAGTAATTGAACCGATAGATGCAAAAACAGTGTCAAAAGTAATGGTGTCAGTAGAAAAATGAAGTGTGGCAGTGTTGCTGTTGTCATTATTTATATCGTCTTTCTTGCAAGCAAAAAGAATTGTTATAAGTAGTAGAGGAAGAATGTATCTTTTCATTACCTCATATTTCTGATTCTATTCATATCGCGTTTTTGGTCTTTTTCTTTTATGCTTTCTCTTTTATCGTACACCTTTTTTCCTTTGGCTAAAGCAATTTCTAGCTTTGCTTTTCCTTTTTCATTTATAAATAGGCGAATAGGAATAATAGCATTTCCTTTTTCAGTTACTTTCCCTAACATTTTGTTTAGTTCCTGTCTGTTAAGTAATAGTTTTCTTTCCCTTTTAGGCTCGTGATTAATGTAGCCACCATTAGGATATTCAGAGATATGCAAGTTTTTCACAAATAATTCATCACCATTGAAAACGCAATGTGCATCAGAAATATTGGCTTTATTGTTACGAATAGACTTTATTTCTGTTCCTAGTAGAGATATTCCTGCAACAAATTTAGCAATAAACTCATATTCAAAGCTTGCTTTACGGTTTTTAATGTTGATTTTACCTGACATAGTTGCAAAGATAGTATTTAGATGTTAGATATTAGAAGTTAGTCAAAAATGTCTCATGTCTAAATACTTAATGCTAAAATCTATCCTAATGCTACATCAAGAACCATCATTACAATAAATCCTGCAATTAGTCCCATAGTTGCTAAATCCGTATTTCCACCCCTTTGGCTTTCAGGGACTACTTCTTCTACTACAATAAAAATCATTGCTCCTGCTGCAAAAGCTAGGGCATAAGGTAAAATAGGAAGAACTGTCATTACAATTGCAGCTCCAATTACTGCAAAAATTGGCTCAACTATTGCTGATAATTGTCCCCATTTCCATGATTTCCATCTGCTAACTCCTTGTCTTCTAAGTGGCATTGAAACTGCAAATCCTTCAGGGAAATTTTGTATACCTATTCCAATTGCTAGTGCAATTGCGGACCCTATTGTAAATACTGAATGTCCTTCCATTCCTAATATTTCAGGATTAGCCAATGCTCCAAATGCAACTCCAACTGCTAATCCTTCAGGAATATTATGTAAAGCAATTGCTAGTACTAAAAGAATAGTTTTACGCCAGTTTGTTTCAACTCCCTCTGCCTCTTCTCTTTTTGCAAATATGTGTAAGTGAGGTATAATTTTATCTAACCCAAACAAGAAAGCAGCCCCTAAAAAGAAACCAATAGCAGGAGCAAGCCATACGGGTGAATCTGATATTCCCATTTCATTTTGCATTTCAACATAAGCAATTGATGGTGCTAAAAGCGACCAAAAACTAGCAGCAATCATAACTCCTCCAGTAAATCCTAATGATATGTCAAGTGCCTTTCTGTTTGATGTTTTGAATAGGAATACTAAAGATGCCCCTAATGCAGTTAGCGCCCAAGTAAAAAGTCCTGCATAAAGGGCTTGCATTACAGGTCCTTGTTGAACAAACCATTTGTATAATTCGTAATTTTCCATGTTTAATTTGTTTTAATTAAAAGGTGTTTTGCTACATCATTACTGATGTGTTGTTTGGTATTTCCTATTTTGATGCTGATTGATTGATCAAAAGATATCTTTTCTAAAAGCTTAATTTCTGTACCTATGCTGATATTTAACTTTGTTAAGTAATCTAAAAATGGCTTTTCATCTAATGTTACTCCCATAACCTTTCCATTTGTTCCTTCTGATAATTTATTTAAAGGTATAGTATTTGTTGTTGGGATTTTTCCATCTTTTGTAGGGATAGGCTCTCCATGAGGGTCAAATTTTGGGCAATCTAAAAAGGCATCTAATCTGTCTACAAGTTCTTCTGATTTTATGTGCTCTAGTTGTTCGGCTACATAATGAACTTCTCCCCAGTCAAAGTTTAAGTTATTCACTAAAAAAGTTTCCCATAATCTATGTTTTCTTATTACTGATGTTGCAAAAGAGTTTCCTTTTTTTGTTAATGATACACCTTTGTATTTCTTGTATTTTACAAGTTTTTTGTCTTGCAATTTCTTTAGCATATCTGATACTGATGCTGCAGATGTTCCAATTTCTCCTGCAATAGCATTGGTAGAAACTTTCCCATCAGAATTTAAACTAATGGATAAAATAGCTTTTAAATAATTTTCTTCTGCTAAAGTAATCATTTGGCAAAAGTAATAATTAAATTAATATAAAAAAAAGTTTAGACATGTCTAAAAATTTAGATATTTGCCCAGCTTAACTAAAATCAAAAAAACCAAAAAATGAATAGAATAATTAACCTAGTAATAATTGTATTTTTCATGATTTCTTTAACAGCAAATTCGCAAACAGTAAAAGGAAAAATAACATCAAAAAATGAAGTTATACCTTTTGCAAACATCATTATTGAGGGAACAAAATTGGGTGTTTCGGCTGATGAAAATGGAAATTATGTTATTAAAAATGCACCATTAGGTCATCATCATATTATTGCATCAGCAGTTGGAATGATAACTAAGAAGTCTCATAATGATGTTAATAAAGGAATAAATACTATTAATATTGAGTTAGTATCATCTGTATATAATTTGGATCAAGTGGTAGTTACAGGAACTAAAACATTTAAGAGAAGAACGCAATCCCCTGTAATTGTAAATGTGATGGATAGCAGACAATTAGAGAGTGTTCAAGCATGTAATTTGGCAGAAGGTCTTAATTTTCAGCCAGGATTAAGGGTAGAGACTGATTGTCAAACTTGTAATTATACCCAATTGAGAATGAATGGATTGGCTGGTGGTTATTCTCAAATCCTTATAAACGGAAGGCCAATTTTTAGTCCTTTAACAGGGCTATATGGGATGGAGCAAATCCCTACTAATATGATTGATAGGATTGAAATTGTAAGAGGAGGAGGTAGTTCGCTTTACGGCTCATCAGCAATTGGAGGGGTAGTAAATGTAATAACTAAATTACCTACTACTAATAATTTTAGTTTTGGATATGATTATAGTAGAATTAATAGCTCGGCTGAAGATAAGGTTTTTCATGGAAATGCAACTGTTGTAACTGATAATAAAAATTCAGGAGCTACATTTTTTGTAAATAATCGTGATAGAATGTGGTACGATCATAATGGAGATAATTACTCAGAATTACCTGTTTTAAAAGACAATACTTTCGGGGCTAATTTCTTTTTCTTACCATCTAAAAATCAAAAAATAGAAGTAAATATGGGTAGTTTGCATGAGTATCGTTTTGGTGGAGAAATGATTACAGGTGCGCCACATTTTGCAATGCAATCAGAAGAAAGAGTGCATGATGTTTTGCTAGGGAATTTAGATTATCAGCTTAATTTTAATGATGACAACTCATCTCTTATTACTTATTTGGCGGCACAACAAACTAAGCGTGAGCATTATACTGGTATCAGACCAGAGGTTGGTGCTGATGAAGAACATTTGGCTAATCCTCCTTATGGAATTTCATTAAATACAACTAAGCAAGGTGGTTTTCAGATGAATCATAAGATAAATAAGTTGTTTGGTCCAAATGTATTTACAATCGGTTCTGAGTATGTTTCTGATGATGTAATGGATGAAATCTCAGCTTATAATTATTTAATTGACCAAAAAGTAATAACTCTTGGTACTTTTGTTCAATCTGATTGGGACTTGACTGAGAATTTTAATTTACTAAGTGGCGCTCGTTTTGATAAGCACTCACTGTTGGATAATATGGTGGTTAGTCCTAGGTTGTCATTGCTTTATAAGTTAAGGAAAGAAACTCAATTTAGAATGTCATACAGTACAGGGTTCAGGGCACCACAAGCTTTTGATACTGATTTGCATATGGCATTTGCTGGGGGTGGAATTTCTCGTATTGTTTTGGCTGATGATTTGAAAGAAGAGCGTTCAAAAAGTTTAAGTGCATCTGTTAATTATGATAAAGCAACTGAGCATTATGTTTATGGTTTTACTTTTGAGGGTTTTTACACGCATTTAAATGATGCATTTTATCAAGATCCATCTGGAGAAGATGAATTTGGAGAGGTTTTTACAAAAAGAAATGGAGCTGGAGCTACTGTAAAAGGTCTTACTATGGAGTTTAGAGCAAATTTAGAGCAAAAACTGCAGATAGAATCTGGTTTAACTTTGCAAAAATCATTGTATGATGAGGCGGTAAGTTATTCTGATGAGCTTGAGAGTAGAAAAGAATTTTTAAGAACTCCAAATAAGTACGGTTATGCTACTTTAACTTACTCTCCTTCTAGTAAATTAAACTTTTCTGCAAATTTAGTTCATACAGGCATTATGGATATATTGCATTTAGCTGGCGCTTCTGAGCAAACTGAGGATGAATTCATAAAATCACCTACATTTAATGTAATTGGACTAAAAGCAACTTACATACAGCAATTGAGTAGAGTAGGAGCTAAATTAGAATACAGTGTTGGGGTTAAGAATTTAACTAATGATTATCAGCAAAATCTTGATACTTTAAAAGACAGAGATAGTAACTTTGTTTACGGTCCTAATTTACCTATAACAGTCTACTTTGGATTAGTGCTAAAATCTCTTTAATTAGTTACTTAAATATAAATTTAAAAGCCACTTAGTAAGTAGCTTTTTTATATGTAAATTTACTTTTGCAAACAAAATTAGGAATAATTTAAGGTGAGTATTTTGTAATTTACAGATTTTTTAGTAAATGGAATGTATTCTATTTGTTTTCAGTTATTTACAGACTCTATATGTAGTGTTTGTTATGTTATTTGATAAAGAAATTAGAATAATAATTTTAAAATGTAAAAACAAATTTGTAGTTTTGCTGTTAACAATTGTAAATAGTAAAGTAAATGCACGAAAGGCTCAAAAATTGGATGGGAATAGAAGGCTTAAAATCCTCAGCTTTGGCGGATAGTATTGGCGTGAATCGTGCAACAATTTCTCACATACTTTCTGGCCGTAATAAACCAAGTATTGACTTTTTTCAAAAGCTATTAAGTACATACCCAGATTTAAATTCAAATTGGCTAATAACAGGAATTGGCTATATGAGCACTAAAAATGAAACTCAAGATGTAAAAGTTTCCAAGAAAATAGGTAAAGTAGTTGTGTTTTATGATGATAATTCCTTTGAAGAAGTAGGTGAGTAGTTGTTAGTTTCCTGTTTGTAATCTAATATCTATTATCTCATATCTTGTGTCTATATTTTTTACATTTGCGAAAAATATATCCATGTACAGAATCGTCCGTTTTTTTTTATTCCTTTTTAATCCTGAGTTGATTCACCATATATCATTTAAATTAATCAAATTTGGAGCAATTACTCCTGGAAAAAGTTGGGCTACACGATTATTGTTTAAAGTTGAAGACCCTAGATTAGAAAGAGAGGTATTTGGACTAAAATTTGACAATCCTGTAGGGCTGGCAGCTGGCTTTGATAAAGATGCAAAACTGTTTGATGAATTAGCCTCTTTTGGTTTTGGTTTTGTAGAAATTGGGACGGTTACTCCATTACCGCAAGAGGGAAATCCTAAGCCTAGATTATTCCGATTGAAAGAAGATAATGCAATTATAAACAGAATGGGCTTTAATAATCAAGGGATAGAAGCTGCAGTTGCTAGATTGAGAAGAAGAAAAACTAACATTATTATTGGTGGGAATATTGGGAAAAATAAAGTTACACCAAACGAAAAAGCAGTAGATGATTATGAAATCTGTTTTGAGAAATTATTTCCTTATGTGGATTATTTTGTGGTGAATGTAAGCTCACCAAATACGCCAGGTTTGAGGGATTTGCAGGAGAAAGCACCTCTTACTGCTTTGCTAAACAGATTACAGGAATTGAATAGTGCTAAAGAGAGCAGAAAGCCTATCTTATTAAAGATTGCTCCTGATTTAACTAACGAGCAATTGGATGATATTATAGAAATTGTAGCAGACACTAAAATTGATGGAGTGGTAGCAACTAACACAACAATTGATAGAAGTGGGCTTAAAACGGATAAAACTAAGGTTGAGGCTATCGGTAATGGTGGCTTGAGTGGTAAGCCAGTTAGAGTAAGATCCACAGAGGTGATTAAGTACTTAGCGGATAAATCCAACAGAGCATTCCCAATTATTGGAGTGGGAGGTATACACAGTGCTGAAGATGCATTGGAAAAACTAGATGCAGGAGCAACATTATTGCAAGTTTATACGGGCTTCATTTATGAGGGTCCAGCACTAGTAAAAAGGATTAATAAGGCAATATTGAAGAGATGAAAATAATAGAATGTCCAAGAGATGCAATGCAAGGTATCAGTGAATTTATTCCCACTGATGTTAAGGCTGCATACATCAATCAATTGCTTAAGGTAGGTTTTGATACTATTGATTTTGGTTCATTCGTTTCGCCTAAGGCCATTCCTCAATTAAAGGATACGGCACAGGTTTTGGCTCAGTTGGATTTAGAAAACACAAACAGTAAATTACTTTCCATTATAGCAAACACTAGGGGTGCAACTGATGCTTGCAGTTTTGAGGAAATCAATTATTTAGGTTTCCCACTTTCAGTGTCGGAACAGTTTCAACAAAGAAATACGAATAAAAGTATAGATGAATCTTTAAAATCAGTAGAAGAAATTCAGAATTTAGCTATTAAGAATAACAAGGAATTGGTCGTCTATTTGTCAATGGCATTTGGGAACCCTTATGCAGAAAATTATCATCCTGATATAGTAGCGGAACTTACTGAAAAACTACATCAACTACAAATAAGAATAGTGGCACTATCTGATACGATTGGTATTTCCAGTCCTACAAATATTGCACCACTTTTTAGTACATTAATACAGGAATATCCAACCATTGAATTTGGAGCACATTTCCATACTAACCCTGATAAATGGGAAGAAAAAGTAGAGTCGGCCTACCAGAATGGTTGCAGAAGATTTGATGCTGCCCTTAAAGGTTATGGCGGCTGCCCAATGGCAAAGGATGATTTGGTGGGGAATATGCCAACTGAAAAACTAATCACTTATTTTACTCAGGATTTAGGATTGAATAAGTTAGAACTGGAAAAGAGTTTGGCTTTGAGTAATACCGTTTTTAAATAAAATGAAACAAATCCTCATCTTCCTTTTTTCTGTACAGCTACTAGCGGCACAACAGCTAGTAAAAACGGATATATTTGAGGTTTGCTATTCCACCAACAAGCAACAACCCCTTTGGCTAAGCTATGAAGTGGAGTGTCATTCAGGAGGTTTCAGCCGTAAAGGCCTAAACTTTAAAAAGGATGTCTCCTTTACTGGTGTTACTTCCGATAATGCTGATTATTACAAAAATGTATGGGACAAAGGCCACCTAGCACCAGCTGCCGATTTTAATTGTGATTATGAAAAGCTAAGGGCAACTTTCACTTTTCTGAATTGTGCCTTACAACACGAAAAACTCAATAGAGGTCCTTGGAAAAACTTGGAGAAATACGAAAGGAAGCTATCCAAAAAGTATACCGTACAGGTTAAGGTAGTACTGGAGTTTGACGCCAACAGTTTGCTATTAGAAACTGGCGCATTGGTGCCTTCCTATTTTGTAAAAATACTTAGCTATAATAATAGGGTTGAGGTCTATCGTTTCCCGAATGATGATAGCGTGTGGCATACTCACTTTAAGGATTATTTAATACAGGATGACAACCCAATAATTGATGGCTGCACAGAAGTATACAATCGCTAATAAGTAATCTTTTCGGCTAGTATTTATTTTAAATCAAAAACTAGTAATTATAAACCTATTTTCATTTTCTTTTTCTATTTTTACCCCAAGTTTAGTACACTATTTTAGTGTAAAAGGGAATGAGGTGTGAATCCTCAACTTTACCAGAAGCTGTAAAGTCCGTTAAATTTTGGAAACTACATTGCCACTGTTTTAATTAATGGGAAGGCCATTCCAAAAGGACCAAGTCAGAAGACCTGCTAAATGAAACAAAACTGAATCGTTTCTGGATAAAACGGTAGGGGAATGAAACAGATTTTAGCATACATATTACTCTTTTTAGGACTAAGCGTTAATAGTTTAGCACAAACCGCTATGGATACCATTCGGCTACCTGAAGTAAAGCTAGAACATAACCGTTTGCAAACGCATTCCATAGGTACACACCTAGTAATACTTACTCCTGAGCTAATAGGAGAGTCCTCAAGCCAAAAACTATCCGATTGCTTAGTCAATAATTCCTCCGTTTATATAAAGCAATATGGGGCGCTTGCTACTCCAACTTTTAGGGGTACATCCAGCTCACACACTTTAGTGCTTTGGAATGGGATTCCCTTGAACTCAATTGCTAATGGTTTGCTTGATTTTTCCATTACTCCCGTACAGGGTTTCGAAAAGATAGCTATCGTACATGGTGGAGATGCTTCCGTGTTTGGTTCGGGTGCTATGGGTGGGAGTATTCACCTTAACTCTATTCCTGATTTTAAGAATCAAAAAGAAATAAAATTAACGAGCGAACAAGGGAGTTATGGTTTATTAAGCCAAGGGATAAGCTTAAAGCACAGTACCGATAAATTGGCCTTTAATCTGTCGCTTACAACCCTATCGGATGAAAATAGTTTTACCTATACTAATACCACACAAAGGGGGCATCCAACAGTGGTGAATGACTATGGAAAGATAGAGTCAAAATCAGGGAAACTAAACCTTGCCTACAAATACGATAGTACAACAAAATTTGCAGTCGCCTACTGGAGTTCAGCTAATGATAGAGAAGTACCACAAAACATGACAACTCCTTTTTCGGATGCTAAACAGTACGATAAAACAAACAACTTATTCCTTAGTGCTACCCACTTTTTTACAGATGGAGTAATCACTTTGAAAAGGGCTTTCCTTGAAGAAGATTTCCGCTATACCGAGCACCTAAAAAATATTGATAGCCAGTATCTAACGAATAGCAATATCACGGATGTGGATGTTAAAATTAACAAGGGTGGATTCCTTTATAACCTAGGAGGGAACTTTACAAAGCAGTCTGTAATTAATAATAATTATAGGGATAGCAGACAGCTGGAAAAGCAAAGTGCTATCTTTTCATCCGTGCAGTACAATTATGATTTCCTGAGTATGAATACAGTATTGCGTAAGCAGTGGCAAACTACTTTTTCCGTACCACTTATTCCTAGTCTGGCATTCTCTGCTGACATTACTAAACAGCTGAGTATTCGTTTTAAATTCAACAGGAATTTCCGTTCTCCTACCTTTAATGATAGATTTTGGGTAGGAGCAGGGGCAAATGGAAATCCTGATTTAACTCCTGAAGATGCTTGGAGCAAAGAGTTTGGTTTTGATATTAACGCTCCCTATTTCAAGTTTAAAGCTAATGCCTATAATTTGGATATTTCAGATATGATACTTTGGCAACAAGTGGATAATGGCAGTTGGATGCCTAACAACATTAAGCAAGTATGGAGCAGAGGGCTAGAGACAAGTGTGAAAGTCCACACTAAAAACTTAAGCATTATTGGGAATTATGCATTTACCAAATCCACCAATGAAATAGCAACCGATCCTTTGGATATTTCAGTAGGTAAGCAGCTGAGGTATGTTCCTTTGCATAAGGGGGGTGTTGCCTTTATAGTAAAGGAGAGTGACTTTACCTTTATAGTAAATCAAAATTATACGGGGGAAGTTATTACTTCTCATGGTGCTTTGGAAAACAAGACTTTACCTTACTTTATCTTAACCGATATTGCTATTGCCTATTCTCCTGCCTTTATTCCTGTAAGCATTGAGGGTAAGGTTAAAAACCTAATGGATAAAAGCTATACTACTTATCAGAATTACCCTAATCCAGGAAAAGGGGCTATACTACTTATCAGAATTACCCTAATCCAGGAAAAGAATTATTATTAACACTAAATTATACTATTAACTAAATTAAAATTACCAAAATTAAAAAAACAAAAAAATATGAAAAAAAATTTACGAAAATTAGGAATTTACGCTCTAGTAATTATGGCATTATCATCATGTAAAAAGGATAGTATTGAAGATATTTATGTTGCTGGAAATTATGAAGATGGATATTTTGTAACAAATGAAGGAAATTTTGGAACTGGAAATGGTTCAATTTCTTTCGTAGATGAGTACGGATTTATAGATAATGATGTATTTGCTTCTGTAAACTCTTTTGCTTTAGGAGATGTTGTCCAGTCTATGAGTATAATCAATGATCATGCTTATATACTGGTAAATAATTCTAGTAAAATAGAAGTAGCTTCAATTGATTCAATGATCTCAGTTGCAACAATTAATGTTAGTCAACCTAGATATATGGCCAAAGTTTCTGATGAAAAGGCTTACGTAACAGATTGGGGTATCAATGGAGTGCAGGTTATTGATCTAGCTACAAATACTATTTCTTCTACTATTGCATGTGGTACAGGTCCTGAAGGAATTAAAGTAGCTAATGGCTTTGCTTATGTATGTAATGTTGGCGGTTGGGGACTTGATCGTACCGTTTCTGTTATTAATACTAGCAATGATGCAGTAGAAACTACATTAATAGTTGGGGATAAACCAAACTCAGTTGAAATAGATGCTAATGGCGCCGTTTGGGTATTAACTGGTGGTTATACAGAATATGATGCTGATTGGAATATTGTTTCAGAAACTGCTGGTAATTTAGTTAAAATAGTAGGTAATGCTATTGAAGCAACTTATACTTTTCCTATAGGCAACCATCCAGAAGATCTAATTATTAACGATGCTGGACAACCATCCAGAAGATCTAATTATTAACGATGCTGGAACTACATTGTATTACTCTGATGGTTCTTGGTCTAAGGCAGTTTACGCTTTTAATGTGAATGATACAGAATTATCCACAACCCCTTTAATCAGCAGAAGTTTTTATGCTTTAGGTTTTAATGATGATCATATATATGGAACTGATGCTGTTGATTATGTGCAGAGTGGTTGGTCACATAAATATTCTATTAACGGTTCTATTATTGATTCTGTACAAGTTGGTATTATTCCGGGAGGATACTGTTTCAACTAAAACTCAATAAATAAGATTAATTTTAAAGAGAGAGGCGTATTGCCTCTCTTTTTTTATCTTTACCAAAAATTATACTATGAAATTTTATTCTTATTTATTTATCATCCTTACAATTTTTTCTTCATGTAAAGAGGAAGAAGATGCTCCAACTTTCTCAAAAGATTATGGAAGTGGAATGTATATTTCTACTGATATTGGTGTTAGTTTTTATAAAGACGGTGTTGTGAAAAATCAGATTTATAAAGAGGTAAATGGCCAGACATTAACTGGAGTTGAGAGAATAAAGTTTAGTGGTACAAAAGCTTTCATTTTAGCTGGAGATATGTATTCAGTAAATATTGAAACTTTTGAAGATAAAGGAATAGCAAGTGGTTTTGTAAATCCTGTTGATTTAACCTTTTTATCTCCAGATAATAGAGCATTTGTAGTAGATAAAGATGATTCAAAAGTAAAAGAAGTTGATTTGGATAGAATGGAAGTAGCTTCAGTTATTGAAACAGGAGATAGCACAAAGCCTGTATTTATTGTTTCAAAATGGTATCGTTCAATTGTTATGAATGGTGGTGCCGAACCAGACTCATTAAATGATTCTACTATAGTTGCAATTGATTATAGAGATGAACTTGTTTCTTTAGCTGAGAATATGGGAGGTTTATATGTAGGTGATAATCCTAATTCTGCTGTAAATATCAATAATTTAAAAATCCTTTGTAAAGGAATTTATGATCCTAATGATTTAACTACTAAAACACAATCTACTCTAATTACTGTAAATCCTTGGGATTTATTAATTAGCGCAAATACTACTCTGAATGGA
>Ga0206124_10000529_pt1 | contig 30529 bp, 28 predicted proteins | sample Helgoland_Spring_3_FD_148671 | JGI IMG/M metagenome (GOLD analysis project Ga0206124, IMG submission 148671) | Pelagic subsurface seawater microbial communities from Kabeltonne, Helgoland, North Sea - Helgoland_Spring_Bloom_20160321_2 | ecosystem: Environmental > Aquatic > Marine > Epipelagic ... | reverse complement strand
AAAAATTTAGCTGCCTCTATATAGCCAGTTCCATAAGCAAGAACCATAAATAAAGCACCCGCAAAATACAACGCAAGCAACGCGCCAAGTAAAACTACAAACAGCTTAAAAACTAAATTCTTTACGTCATTCATATTTATTTCTTTATTCCTTTCCTATTTGGATCACTTTTAAAATATATCTCTGATACATAACGTATCCCCTTTTCTGCTCTTTTCAGCTGAACTACTACGTCTACAACCGATGTTATATAATTCCTCACTTCTTCAGGAGGCATTCCTAAACCCGCTTGCATAACCATCATTTTTAACTGTTCTATAGCCATAATTGGACTATCAGCATGAACTGTTGAGATAGAGCCTGGATGACCTGTGTTAATTGCCCTCAAGAAACTAAAAGCTTCTTTACCCCTAATCTCACCCACAATAATTCTACTTGGCCTTAACCTCAAACACGCTTCTATTAAATCTTGAGTGGTCACGTTTGCTCGTCCTTGGCCACCTTTAGATGCCAATAGATGAACTTTATTAGGATGGTCAGGAAGATGAACCTCTCTAGCATCTTCACATGTTATAAGCCTTTCATCTGTAGGTATTTCAAGCAAAGCAGCATTAGTGAATGTTGTTTTACCAGTTGATGTACCACCACTAATAATAATATTTTTCTTTGCCTTAACAGCAGTTGAAAGAAACTCTTTTATTTTCTTTTTCTTTAGATATTCCAATAAAATCTTATCCGCAGGGTTTACAACTTCTCCTGTTGAAGTTTGAGAAAAGGCACCAGATTTATCGTAATCCTCCAAAGTAAGTTTTACTTGAGTACCCTTCCTTATAGAAAGAGCAATACCACCTATCCCAGCTGCTGGAGGGAAAACAACCTGTATACGATAACCATTCGGAAGCGTAGCAGAAAGCAAAGGATATTCTTCACTTACCATTTGCTCTGTAGATTGAGCCACTAGCTTACTCAGATTCTTAAGATGCTCGAAGTCCAATTCAGGCACCTTCTCCATCCTCATTTCACCACGATTCTCTACCCAAACTTCTCCAGGTTTATTCACAGAAATTTCAGACACACCATCCTCTGCAAAAATTGCATGAAATGGTAATAGAAATGTTTCTAAAGCAGCGTAATTTACTGTCATCACTTTAATATATCAACTCCGGTAGAAATATTCTTAGGAAATTGTATGTCAGAATTAACAAAAATTTTCACAATAGTACCCTGATCAATTTCAATATATGGCTTAGTTGTGAAGTTATCTGTTACCCATTTTTTAATTGAACCTGATGTTTCATTCAGAGCTTGCTTAGCAGCTTGCTGTGTTGGACTAGATGTAGAATTAGTTGTTTGAGCGCCATCAGGAGATGTAGTGCTTGTTGTAGTATTAGAACCCACACTAAACTCCTTCTCCATAATTTTGGCCAAACCAATATTAATAGCGCTTAATAATGCAACATTACCCAAAGAATTCCATAGTTGCCTCTCAACTATACCCTCAACCCCTACGCTACCAAGATTACTGACTCCAGGTGCACCTTCGACTTTAATATCATATCCAGAAGGAAGTATTATACGGTTCCATTTTATAAGCAACCTTGTCTGACCAGCTTGATATCCTCCAGCGATTTCTCCAATAACCCTAGAACCCCTAGCTATCAAAACATTGCTTCCTTTTTCTGAATACACATCTTTACTAACTAAAGCTCTAATTGGACCAGGATAATTTGTATTCACAGGTGTTTCTAACACAGTTTCAATAATCTTACCCTGCGTTATTATAGAAGACATTTGCCCAACTTTTGTTAACTTCGACAAAGGAGCTGAGCTAGCTTCTGCAACATAATCAACATCTAAATCTCTTGAAGAGTTTTGTGCAGAAGATTTGTCTTTTCCTCCGGATCCCCCTATCAACATTGAAGATTTCAACCTAGAAGATGCTCGCTCTTTTGTTTTTGCAGCAGACTCTGTTTTTATATTCGGTTTTTCTAGATTAATACCAACTGCTTGATTAAAATCTGGCTTAGGTATAATTTGAGGCTGCACTTGCTTTATTGGAGCAGATACAATTTTTGGTGGAATAGGATCCTGATTCACCTCTATAATTTTGCTTTTCTTTTCTTTTTCAGCAATCATTCTATCCAAGCTCTCCTTAGCTTTAATAGGATCTATTGCAACATCATATGACGGAGCAAAAGATGAAGACCCTGAAATGCTAGGGTCTTTAATATCAGGCTGATTTGCTTTTTTCTTCTTTGATAAAATTGTATTCTGCGAAGAACTTGGCATCTTAGAAGGTCCGCTATAAAGAAAATAATACATCAGCCCCCCTATGACACCAACCAATGCAAGTAGTATAATAATGCTTTGTTTTGGATCTTTACCAACAGAAGATTTAAATCTAGCCAATTGAGAGGAGTCCCCTGGCTCTTCTGTAGAATATTCCTCCTTCAGATCCTCAGCTTCTTCAAAATCTTGCCCTCCATCTTCTGAAGATTCATCAGAAAAACCAGATCCCGCCCCTACAGAAGGGTTACCCTGCTCCAACTCATCGCCTGCTCCTTCAAAACTATCCTTGTTCTCATCATCCTTCATTAGTTATACCTTGCTTGTGGAGGATAGAAAAATCTAATTACATATGCCATATCGGAGTTATTTTGCTCTTCAGATTTTGATGCTATGTCAAACTGATATGTACGCAAATTAGTGATTATAGTCATATTTGTTCTAACATTATTCTCCATAGGTTTTATAAACAACCTGTTGCCTATAGGAGTCATATTCCAAGAGTAACTATCACCAAGTGATAATGTCTTAATATGCTCACCTTTTTCAAACTCAATACTTGATTGGAAACCAGTATTGATTAGCACTAAATACACATCATTCTGATTATATACATATGTTTTGATCCTACTATCTGTTGCAATAGGAACATCAGCAAATGAACTGATCATATTCATACAAAGCAAAAAGATAAATGCTATTTTCTTACACATACTACTAACCCACATCGTCTGAAATTGAATAGGCCTTAACTTGAAAACCTAAAGGATTTATTGTTCTGTCCTCAAAACTTAGATTTAGCTCCACATAGCCCCAATCCAATGCAACAATTTTATTGTGAACCTTTCTACTACCACCCTGCTCTACTATAGAAAACCTTATCTGAGCTTTATTATCAGTATCAGAAACTTTCAAAAACTGAATAGATCTAATTTTTATATTGGTGCTATTATTAGCACCATAGAGAGAAATTGGGTTAGTAGAAGGATCATTTAAAATATTCTTAAACTGGCTATAGACACGAGAAGAAGACATTAGCCTAGCAACTATGTTATAGTTATGAGCATATGAGGAAATATTGTAAGTCTCCCTTGCTCTTAGATAGCTCACAAGGAAATAAGTATTTATTGATTTATCCGTAGTCCATCTTTCTTCCGACCTAGGGTTCACAAGCGTTGTTATTCCAGTCTTGTCCTCAACTTGAACTACGAGAGGCTCAATTGTCTTACTCAATGTCACCTTTGAAATAAATATCACAGAAATCACCGTTGCAACCAACGCAACAATAGATAGAAAAAATAGCATGTTTCTCTGAACGGCTATAGATTGATACCTATCTGCATACCAACTCTGGTTTGACCCTTTATTCTCAGAATCTTTTCCTTTCGAAAATAACCCCATATACCCCAATTGAACCTTAAGTAGAAACTCTTATAATAAAAATATACCATAAAAATATCACTGAAAACAATCTTAAGTAAGCTATGCGGCAAAACATTGCAAACTATGGAATTATTGTTGCAAAAATTAGATTTTTTTCAGCTCTTTGATGTCTCCACCACTAAGCGAAAGAATTTTATCGCACGAATTAAGGAAATTAGATCTGTGAGATACAATTAAAACAGTCCTATTTTTCATCAATAAATCCAAGGATTTATATACCATTTCTGCATTATCCTCATCTAAGTTGCTAGTAGCTTCATCTAGCACAAGAATCTTTGGGTCTTTCAATATAGCCCTAGCTATTGAGATTCTCTGCCTCTGCCCACCGGAAAGCTGCACCCCCTTCTCTCCTAAATGAGTTTCGTATTGATTTGGCAATGTCATAATGAAATCATGAATATTTGATATTTTTGCTGCCTCTACCACTTCTTCTTTTGTAGACCCAGGGTTACCGTAAGAGATATTAAATAACGCTGTGTTAGAAAAAATCAAAGTCTCCTGAGAGACAACACCTATCAATCTTCTGATTTCTGATGAACCAATATCCTGAATATTTATTCCTCCTATCAAAATCTTACCTGACCTTGGCTTATAGAACCCCAATAACAAATCGACGATAGTTGTTTTCCCGGAACCGGACCTACCTGAAAGAGCAACTCTGTGACCCTCTCTTATCAGGAAAGACACCTTACTAAGCACCTCCTTCTCTGGCCTTGTTGGATAAACAAAAGAAACATTCTCAAATTCAATCTGAGAATTTTTATTTATCACCCCCCTCCTAGGAACATCTTCATTGCTTTTTTCTACAGAATACAGCTCCGTAATCCTTTCTGCAGCTCCAGATGCTTTATTAATATCACTTATAACTTCTGACATTCCTCCCATTGAGGAGGCAACAACTATTGAGTAAAATATAAAAGAAACAAGATCTCCAGATGTCATAGTTCCATCTAAAACATATCCCATTCCAACCCAAAGAACTGAAAGTGTAGATATAGATGCTATACCCATAACAAGAGCAATCAATGTAGACCTCTTGAAGCTTCTATACATTACAGATCTTAGATATTCAGAGGATGTTATATTCATTTGTTTATTCTCAAAATCTTCTGCATTATTCAGCTGAACAGTCTTGATTCCGGAAAGAGTTTCTTCGATATGAGATGCAACTTTGGATAGGTTAGATTGAGAATCTTTAGATGCCCTTTTTACTTTTTTAGACAAAAGTATAATTGGCAATATCACAGCTGGAATAGCAGCGATCACATAAAAAGTAAGGGTGGAATTAGTAATAAGCAAAAGAGTCACACCACCTACTAGCATAATTACATTTCTTAAGAAGAACGAGAACACAGATGTAATAACATTTTGAATAAACTGCGTATCGTTAGTCAATCTCGATACAATATCCGCAACATTGTGATATTCAAAATACGAAACAGAAGCATGTAAAAGCTTCTGATAAATATCTCGTTTTACGTCTACCGAGACCTTTTCGCATATTTCAGTAATAAAATAAGACCTCGTCGCACTGGCAGAAGCTAGAATCAATAATATACCCGCAAAGGAAGCAGACATTTTATTGATATCCGCCCCATTAACAACCCCCTCATTTACAAAATATCTCACTGCTATTCCAACACTTAATACAGATCCAGCAGAGATCAATAGAGCTACAAACACTAATGATAATTTAAACTTATAGTTTTTGAGGTATGAACCTAGAAAAATAAGATTTCCACTACGCATGGCAATTAAATACTTCCTGTATTGTCTTTACTTGAATTATATGTTTAATCTATTATCTAAATATACTTTAGAAACGTTTTAGATATGAACAAGATAAAGTCTTTTATAGAGAAAGTAAAAAGATTTTTAGTCATAATACTCACCAAAATCCAGACTAATAAGATTCTACTCCTAAAATATATAGTTTTTTCTGGGGTTCTTTTTCTTGCATCATTCTTAGGATACCTCCTTTATTTGTTTAATGATTTACCAAATGTTGAGTCATTATCTCAACCTCAGAAAAGACAGCAAATAGTCTTATTAGACAATAAAGATGAGATCCTATCCGTCTATGGTGATATGCATAGCAATTACATGCATTACTATGAAATACCAAGAAATCTAATAAATGCTGTAGTTGCAACAGAGGACAGAAAGTTTTTCCAACATTTTGGAATAGACATAATGGGAATCTTTAGAGCTGCTGTTACAAATTTCCAAGCAGGAAGGACCGTGCAAGGAGGAAGTACAATTTCTCAGCAATTAGCAAAGATCTCTTTCTTAAGCTCAGAAAGAACATTAAACAGAAAACTAAAAGAAGCTTTACTGGCACTCGAGATCGAGAATAGATATAGCAAACAAGAAATTATGGAGATCTATTTAAATAAGGTATATTTAGGATCCGGAATTTTTGGAGTATCAGCAGCTGCAAAATATTATTTTGCGAAAAACACACAGGATCTAAACTTATATGAATGTGCAATATTAGCAGGATTACTCAAATCTCCCTCACGGTTTTCACCAAAAAACAATAGAGACTTAAGCGGCAATAGAGCTTACCAAATCCTTATCAACATGCATGATTCTGGCTTCATAAACAAAGCACAACTTGATAATGCAAAAAACAAATCAGTAATTCTTAATACAAAGCTTTTAGGGTCAGTAAAGAAAGATTTCTTCACAAACCATATATACGAACAAATGTTCCGACATATCAATCCAAAAGAAATAAGCAATATTACGATAAAGACAACCTTCGATACATATATACAAAATATCGCTACACAGGAGCTAAAGAGACAAGCACGGACTTTAAAGCTAAGCAGAAATGGATCCGAAGGAGCTATAATTATCATGGATCACCAAGGCAATATCTTAAGTATGGTTGGGGGGGTAGATTTCTATAAAAGCAGCTTCAACAGAGCTATTAATGCATATCGCCCCACAGGTTCTATTTTTAAAACAATCGTATACACGGCTGCTATTGAAAAAGGCTTTTTACCTACAGATATAGTTGAAGATAAAGAACTTCAATATGGCGAATGGTCTCCACAAAATTTTAACAGAACATTTTTAGGAGAAATCAATATAGAGGAGGCTTTCCGAAAATCTTTGAATACTATACCAGTACAATTAATGCAAAAAATTGGAATAAATAATGTGCTAAGAACAGCAAGGAAATTGGGTATAAAATCTAAGATAGACCACAATCTCTCTGCTTCTCTAGGTAGCTCTTCTGCAAACCTTATAGAGATGACTACAGCTTATGCAATTATTGCCAATAACGGCCTTGAGGTTACCACCAAATCTATAGAGTCTATAAAGAACAACCTAAATGAACAGGTCCTTTATAAACCAAAAGTGAGAAATAGAAAACGAGTTATATCCGAAGATACAACCGAGCATATGAAAATGCTATTAAGAAGAGCAGTAGTTGATGGAAGCGCAAGAAGAGCATTATCTAGCTTCAAAATCAGTGGAAAAACTGGAACATCACAAGATTATAGAGATGCTTGGTTTGTTGGGTATACTGATCAATATGTGATTGGTGTATGGCTTGGAAATGATGATTTCTCACCCATGAAATATGTCACTGGGGGAACTTTCCCCACTGTTATAGCTAGAAACATCTTAAGAAAAATAACACACTAAGAACCTTACAGTTAACGTAAATTTAATTTTTACTCTATAGAATAGTATAGATTGACTGGTAAGAATGATGACAAACAAAGCAGATAATAACAAAATATCTGAAGCAATAGATGATATTATTTCTAGTCTATGTAAGAAATATGATTCAAAGCATCTAGAAGAAGATATCTTAGCTTTATTTGAAGATATCATAGAATTTTTCTCCGGCAGAGAAGAGGAATTTATTGATTTTGATTCAATACCTATGGATCAAAAAGAACAAATATACAATGAAATCATTACTATAATAAACCTTCTAAAGAAACTAGGCAAATCTGCTGATAGATCAGCAATGATAAAAATTCTTAGTAAAAATCTCATAAAGAGCTTCAAAAAAAACTCTAAAAGCTTCAGCATAGCGCAAAAAGAAATATCCGATAGAGAAGAAGAAAGAATAAAGCGAGAATTCACCACTATCACCTTGCAAGAATTATATAAAGAAAAGCAAGAAATGTTAGGGAAAGGAAATAACAGGGAATATAAAAAAGAAGACCTGCATGACCTTGAAAAGAAGGTAAAAGCAATCAAAAAAAGCGGTATAAAATTTTCAGATAGGTTTCAGAAGATTTCCCCTACAAAAAAGATATCCTCCTCAAAAGGAAAAACACATTCAAAGAGACATTTCTAGCAATACTGGAGCATGATCAGATGGCCTTTTATAATCTCTAAACTCCGTATAAATTTTGTGTTTTTTACATTGATTTCTTATACCAGGGGAAGCAAGTATATGGTCTAATCTACGGCCTTTGTTAGATTTCTTCCAATCTTTATTTCTATAACTCCACCAACTAAATATCTTATCTTCGATCTCGCTCTGCTCCCTCACTATATCAGAGAACTCCAGTGACTTCATTAGCTTATGAAAATGGAATTTTTCCATATATGTATGACTAACTATATCCAATAACTGACGATGAGACCAAACATCTTTCTTACCAGGGGCAATATTCAGATCGCCCAGCAAAATGATTTTATCTTCCTTTGACCTATATCTTCTAAACCATTCTGCTGCATGATCTACATAGTCTAGCTTATGCTTAAATTTGGGATTAGTATCAGGACAAGGAATATCTCCTCCTGCAGGTACGTAGAAGTTATGTATTTCTATCCCAGATTCAGTCACAACAGTTTTATGTCGAGATTGTTCATTCACAAATACCAATCTATCTGCTTCAGTAATTGGAATTTTTGAAAGTATAGCAACACCATTATATGATTTCTCGCCTCGAACAACCCTGTATCCGAAGCCCATCTGTTGCATTTCCTTATGTGGGAAAGAGTCATCTTCTACCTTTGTTTCTTGCAGGCATAAAATATCAGGATTGTGTTTCTCAACAAATTCTCTGATCATATCAACTCTAATTCTTATGGAATTTATATTCCAGGTAACAATTCTCATAATATCTGCTGAATTAGAAAAATAGCTCCATATAACAAAGCTGTGCCAAATGCTATTTTCATAAAGTCGCTATAGTGACTTTTCTTGTGTTTATTGTCTTGTTTTTCTTTGTTCTGATTTTTTATAAATTGCATCAAATCACTTTTTACAAAGTCCATAATCTCTTCAAGCGAATCCATCACTCTAGCATCAAAGCCAGTATTTTGCTGAGACCATTTTTCTACCCAAGGCTCAGCTACTTCCCAAACATTAGCATTTTGGTCTAATTTAGAGACAAGACCTTTTAATACAACCGTTGTTTTCTGAACTAAAATAAGCTGCGGCTGAACAGGCATATTAAAATCTCTTGTTACCTTGAACAAGCTGGATAAAAGTTTTCCTATAGAAATTTTACCAGAGGCTACCCCAACGATAGGTTCCCCTATAGCTCTACATGCTTGAGCAAACTCCCCTTCACTATACGAGCTGTCTACATATCCAGCTCTAAAATGAACCTTTGCCACATAATTATAATCCCTGGTAAGAAAGCCTTTTAAAATTGCAGCAAGATATAGCTTTGTCTTCTTATCCAACCTACCCATTATTCCAAAATCAATCAGCGCTATATCACCATTATCCTTAACCAACACGTTTCCTGGGTGTAGATCCGCATGAAAGAATCCATCTCTATAAGCTTCATTCAAAAATAAATAAGTTAGATTCTTTATTACCTTTCCCATATTTATTTTTTTCTTTTTTAGCACTTCTACCTTATTAACAGGAACACCTTCAATCCACTTTATTGTTATTATAGAATGAGATGTTGTATCCCAAAAAACCTTAGGAATCTTAACACCGAGATCATCTGTATGGTTATCATGTAACTCCGAAGCTGCAGATGCCTCTAAAGTCAGATCCATCTCTGATTCCATGCTGGATTCGAATGAACGAACTACCTCTATCAGCCTCAATCTTTTGAATCTTTTAAACCTCTTATCTAAGATTTTTGCAACCCATAGAAATAGATCTATATCTTTCTTGAACTCCTCTTTTATGCCAGGCTTTAAAAATTTTACTGCAACTTTTTCTCCGCTTAGTGTTTCTGCTTTAAATACTTCAGCAACAGATGCAGCCGCAATAGGGTAATCAGAGAATTTTTTGAATAAAGCATTTACATCCAGTCCGAATTCTCTTTCTAACAATTCTACTGCTTCCTTTTTTGTCAGGGCGGGGTCCATACCGTCTTGTAGCCCAGATAAATCCTCTGCTATTTCTTGCCCTATCAAATCTCCTCTAGTTGCTATTGTTTGGCCAAACTTTATAAAAAAAGGCCCTAGATTTTCAAGAACAGATCTTATTCTCTCTCCTTTAGAATATTTACTAGGAACAAGAGAGAAAATTTTAACAGGCAATTTAAGAATCCTGGGACATAGCTTTAAATCCAAAAGTACAAATAAAGAATTATGCCTCAATAAAGTACCTGTGATACAAATAATACGAAAAAGATGCATGATAGGTTTCATAGCTTATAACCCCAATGGATACAAACAACACCAGAGGTCATAGATTTGTAACTGGCAGCTTCGAACCCAGCATCCTCAATCATCTTCCTGAATTTATCTTTCTTAGGGAATTTCTTTATACTTTCTACCAAATACTGGTACGCCTCTTCATTATTTGTAATAAACTTACCTATTTTAGGTATTATATTAAAAGAATAAAATTCATACAAATTAGATACTATCCCTTCTTCAAGTGGTGAAAATTCTAAACATAAAAACTTTCCACCTTTTTTTAGAACCCTTTTAAACTCTCCCAAAGCTTTTTCTATTTCAGGAACATTTCTAATACCAAAAGCTATTGTTACATAGTCAAAGGACTCATCTTCAAATGGTAAAGCTGTAGCATCAGCCGCCGCAAAATCTATTCCCGTTAAAATATTCTTATCTATCGATTTTGACTTTGCATGTTTGAGCATATCAGGATTCACATCAGAGGTGATTTTTTGTGGAGATATTCCCTTATCACGAGCTCTCTGGTAGTAGCCCAAAGATATATCTCCGCTGCCTGCAGCAACATCTAATAACTTACCTGAAAAATCTGGAATTTGCTTTAGAAACTCTCTTTTCCAGATTCTATGTGTTCCAAAACTCATTAGATCATTCATGAGGTCATACTTATCTGCAACCCCTGAAAAAACGGAATCTACAAGCGACTGCTTCTCAGAAGAAAGAATCTTCTGAAATCCAAAATTTGTATATTTTTGATCTGACATTTTTAAATTACGCGCGATCTTTTTTCTTTAGTAAACTTTCATACAGAACAAACAAAGTTGCAATAATTATTATTGCCGCACCCGATATAATACTGGAATCCATAACCTCATTGAAGAAAATATACCCCATAGCAGCAGAGAATAACAATTCTGTATATCTATATGGTGCCACTGCAGAAGCGTCAATAAGTGCAAATGACTTCAACAAGCAGTATAAGATTAGATTTGCAACCACTCCTAAAGCTACAAAAACAAGAAGGTCGTGCATAGAAACAGGCTGCCACACATATAGCGCAGGTATCAAACTTAATAATGTTGTGAATATACTAGAGTAAAATAGCATACTAATAGTTGATTCATCACTGACAAATTTCTTATTTATTACATCAAGCATTGCAAACATCAATGCACTAAGAATCAATATCAAAGACATTGTTTCAAACCCCATCGCAGTAGGGTTAGTTGCCACAACCACACCAATAAACCCTAATAAGGTTGCAACCATCCTCAACATACTGAATTTTTCTTTTAAGAATACTACAGCAAGAACTGAAACAAAAATTGGAATAGTGAAGTTAATTGTAGTTGCCAAAGAAATCTTCACAACATTTAACCCCATACACCAGAATGATATACCTCCAAATAATAATGCACCACGTATGAAATGCAGAGGCAATCTAGATGTAGAAAAAGATGCTTTATTTAAATACAACCAAGGCAACAGAGATATACTAGCAAATAAAAATCTCAAGAATACTACTTGGTATGGATGAAAGCTAGACCCCAGATATTTCATCATCACATCGCCAAAGCTACTAACCAACAAGCTGGTTATAAACCATACTATTCCTCTAAAATTCTTCTGATCGTAATTCATATAAAACCTCAATAAATAAATTCTTTTTTCATTCCTTCTGCAGAAAATTGACTAAACGGATCAATATTTTTTACATAAGCAAATATTATAACTTCTATCATAATGCCCATAAAAAACTCTGCAATAAATCTTTCATTCACCTTTTTTGTAGAAATAATCCTGATATTTTTATCTTTATTTTTTATAGCTTCAAAATCAACTATTCTCTGACTTGCCCATATTTTTGAATTGTTGGTTTTTGATTCTTTTCTATGCTCCTCATCCAAAAAAAACACTGTAAAACTGTTACCTGGATCATCTAGATATAGCTTCAATTGGACATTATGATCTACAGACCCTCTTGTAGATATATATTTCATACTATTATAGTCTTTACCTAAGCTCTCTGAAACAAGCTGACGGCACCAAAAATTGACCCCTTCAAAGCTATCCTCATAATTGATAAATACATTATTAGATAATTTCTGATTCATGGATAAATTATAAGACACCCCTTTCATAACCCAAGAATCAGACTCTATAATATTAGAGAAAGAACCATGAACATTAGATATAATTTTATCTATATCAAATCCCGCAAGAGAAGCAGATAAAAACCCAAGAGATGTAAATAAAGCAAATCTCCCTTCAATAGAAGAATGCCTAATTATAGTTGAGTCCAGGCTTTGCGCGATTTTCAAAAAAGGGCTTTCCTTCAACTCCGTTATAAAGAAAAATCTAGAAGCAATATCATCAATAGATTTATCTCCTTGCATCCAACCTATTATGCAATTAGTACGATCAATAGTTTCGATTGTTTTACCAGATTTACTAATCGATAGAACGCATGTATTTCTTTTATCTAGATTATGTAAGGATTTTTCTACAGAATTCTGATTTACTGCAGACAAGAATCTAATATTTAGCTTAGATTTACCCAAATCAAATAACACTCTAGGTATAGATTCAGATGCACCAGTTCCTATTATAATTAGGTTCTTGAAAGAAGATTGTATTTTCTCTGAGACTTGTTTTACCAGGTTCAGATCTTCCTCGGTTTCGTCTGATAACACTAAAGAACGAGGATCAGCCTCAAAAAGATCTAGCCTTGCGGCCTCTACTGACTCTTTGTGACCTGTATCGATTTCATCACTTAGTATGAATTCTTGTATTACAGAAGACAACTTAGTAACCTGTAAGGATTCTATCTACTAACTGTTTTACGGTAAAAACAAATCCATTTTTATAAAAATCATCCGTTGCAAAACGGTAAGCATTATGCCCAGAGAACATCAACTGGTTATCAACATCCCCCTCTCTCACAATGTGGTTTAGTGTTTTTTGTATACAGAAACTCCTAGGGTCTGCTTTATAACCAGTCGTAAAATTATCTTTATCACGCCAGTTACTAAATCTACATGCACTCAAACAACCCATACAATCAACCTGATCTTTAACTATCTCTCGAGATTTTTCAGGTGTAGCGAAGATCACTGTAGAATCAGGGGTTTTCATAGCTTCAGTAAAACCTTGATCTTTCCATGCTGCTGATTTTTGAGCATCTTGAGGCGTAACATAAACCAGCCTTCCTCTTTTACCAAATGGTATCTCACTTGTTCTACCTGATTCAGAATCAGAAGAAGTAGAATAAGGAATTTGTCTTTTATTTCTTTCATCTAACTCAACAATAAAATTGTTACGTACAGCCGAGGAGTAGAAACCCGTAGGGCTAAATCTATTTAGGAACACGTCCCCTTCTTTCAAAGTAAGAAGCCTTTGTTTCCATTCATCCAGCACAGGGCTTTCTTGTGTAATAATAGGCCTTGTTCCAAACTGGAATGCTATTTTTCCGATCTCTTTATTATCTAACCAATGCTCCCATTCTTTTAGATGCCATACCCCACCGGCCATAATAATAGGAACCTCTTGTAAATTCACTTCGTTCATGAATTTTCTTAGCTCCGCTACACGATGATATGGATCTTGGAATACAGTTGGGTCTTCGTTATTAGAAAGACCATTATGTCCACCCGCTTTCCATGGATCTTCATATACAACACCACCAAGGAATTTATAAGACTTACTATACGATCTTTTCCATAATGCACGAAAAGCTCTCATGGAAGAAACAATTGGGTAATAGTAAACTTGATGTTTCTCTGCTATTTCAGATAATTTGTAAGGCATTCCTGCACCACTTTTTACGCCATTCACTAATCCTTTAGCTCCTTCTAAAATACCCTCTAGAATCCTTTGAGCTCCTCCCATTTCCCACAATATGTTGATATGTATGGCACCTTTCCCTCCAGCAACCTCATGTGCGATCTTTGCCTGAGTAATACCACCTTCTATGCCCATCTTTATAAGCTCTTCGTGGCGCTCTTTCCTTGTTTTTCCGTGATAAACTATATCTTTTCTTGAGCCATCTGCATGGTAGCTTTCTGCATTTGCTCCAGAAAACGTTCCAACCGCTCCAGCAGCAGAAAATGCACCTGATGAAACACCGGAACTCACACCAACACCTTTCCCACCTTCAATAATTGGGTGGACTTCTTTACCAGAAATTTTAACAGAATCTAACTTCAAGGACATATTTTTTTTTATAAGTTACACGACAATATATATCTACTCTTCAACCCATGCTACTATTTTTTTTAATTATAGCTTTTTCCATGTATCTCCAACACTCACATTTACCAATAATGGCACAGAAACATCTATTGTATTTTTTTTCTGCGTTTTCAATATATTCGAGACAGACTCTACCTCCTGATCTCTCACCTCGAATAACAATTCATCATGTATTTGCAGTATAATTCTGCAACTTAACTTCTCTTTAGTGATAATTTGGGAAACCAGCACCATAGCCCTTCTCATAATATCCGAGCTACTACCTTGTATAGGAAAATTAATTGCAGCCCTTTCTGCAAAAGAACGCAATAAATGGTCTTTTGAATTTATATTTTTAACGTAGCATTTACGGTTCATTATAGTTTCAACATATTCATTCTCCCTTGAAAACTCTTTCGATTTTTCCATAAACACAAGAATCTCAGGATATCTTTCAAAATATTTCTCAATATATTTCTTAGCCTCATCCCTTGGAATTTTTATGTTTTTGGACAATCCATGCGCACTAATTCCATATATAATTCCAAAATTTATTGCCTTTGCCTTGGACCTTAAATCTTTTGTTACATCATCCAAACCAACACCGAATATTTCACTCGCTGTCATAGTATGAATGTCTACACCTTCTTTGAATGCTTTTTTCAGAGATTTAACATTAGCAATCTCTGCTAGAATCCTGAGTTCAATCTGAGAATAATCTAGAGCAAGAATTTTATGACCATCTTTGGCAACAAATGCAGAACGTATCTCATCCGCAAATCTACCTCTCACAGGGATGTTTTGTAGATTAGGGTCTAATGAGCTAAATCTACCAGTAGATGTCAAGGCTAAGGAAAATGTAGAGTGTATTCTATCTTTTGAATGACCAGATTCCACGTGTGATACCAAGGTTGAAGTGTATGTAGACTTCATTTTTGTTAGCTTTCTCCATTCTATAAGTAAATCCGCAATGGCGTGCCCATCTGCTTGAAGTTGTTCTAGAGTCTCTAAATTAGTGCTGAACCCACCAGATTTCTTTGATTTCTTCTGAGGCACTATTCCCATTTTATTGAATAGAACATCTGCGACTTGTTGAGAAGATGCAATGTTAAATTCTTCATCAGAAAGGTTATATATATCAGAAGATAGCTTGGTGATTTCTTTATCTATTTGTTTTTCAAGGTCTATCAACACCTCTTTTCTAACCTTAATCCCAGCCCTTTCCATTTTAAATACAACCTCCGCAAGGGGCAAATCTATTCTTCTGTAATAAGATTGGCTTCCACCCTCTAGAGATTTAGCTAACAACTCCTGGTATATCTTTCTTATAAAATAAGAATTTTTTGTAACATATTGCTTTATTTTTCTTTCATCTAAAGATTCAAGGTTATTACGAGCTTTAGTTAAACCAGAGACTTGCACATCATCATGCTCTTCCAAGAAGAACTCTATCATCTCAATAAAATTCGTATTAGTCCTACCCGATCCCAGGTCATAAGCCATTAGCATTATATCCTCACAAGAACTAATATCACACCCTACCTCATCTATCAGGTGCCTAACCATTTTATAGTTCCATAATATCTTTTTGACAGAAATGTCAGATAAAATTCCATTTAATTCCAGAAATAATTCTTTAAATGTAAAGCAGTCCGTAGATTTCTCTTCTAATAGAGATCCCTGGATTTTATCTTCTGATATGGGTATATAATAATGGCAACGCTCTTCTACAGTGATAGACACACTGTGAACATCACGAATATTTTTTATAGATTCTCTATATTTAAAATTAGGCTGAAGGTAAATTGATATTTCACCATAATATTCTGCCTTTTTTATTATCTCAGATAGATCCTTTTTTATTAGTTGAATATTGGATGAGTTAAAATCATCTTTTTTTCCACTCATTTCCTTTGTATCTTCAATTCCAAAAATATTTTTAGCACGAGATACTAATGTTCTAAAATTTTGTGCATGCAAAAAATCTAAGAGAACTTTAGAATCTATAGCCTTAGATTTTAAATGACTAAACTCCACACCCAACTCCATATCACTCTTAAGAGATACTAATTCCCTGGAAAGCTTCACTAATTCTCGGTTTTCTTGTAAAGATTCCTTTCTTTTCTTCTGAGTAATCTCCTCTATATGCTCATAAATACCCTCTATATCATCAAACCTATTGAGTAATTCTGCAGCAGTTTTTGGCCCTATCCCAGGAACACCTGGTACATTATCAGAAGAATCTCCAACAAGGGCCAATAAGTCCCTAATTTTTCCTGGCTTCACGCCATATTTTTCCTCTACTTCTTTCTCTCCTACTTCTCTTGATTTTATAGCGTCATACATCTTCACATGGCTATTCACAAGCTGCATAAGATCCTTATCAGAGGAAACTATCAGAACTTCCTCCTCATTATGTTTTGCCATTTTTGATAATGTAGCAATTATATCATCAGCCTCAAACCCAACTTTCTCTAATATATCTAGATTCAAAGCCCTAGCTGCCTCCCTGACTAAAGCAAATTGCGGAACCAAATCCTCAGGAGGTGGGGGCCTGTTAGCTTTATATTCAGCATATAGATCATGCCTGAATGTTTTTTTCCCCGCATCAAATACCATAACAATATGGGAAGGCTTCATATCAGAAAGCACCTTCATCACCATAGAGATGAACCCGTATATGGCACCAACAGGAGTACCATCCGATGGTCGTGTCAGAGATGGCATAGAATGATATGCTCTGAATAGAAAGCTATATCCATCTATTACTACTAATTTTTTATCCCCCATATTTTATTTAAAGAGGTTTTTTAGATTTACTTTCTAACCTTTCAGAATTTTGTTTATTGATTTTTTTGGCTTCTCCCGGATAATTCTTTTGCTTTGATCTTCCAACCACAAGAGCATTATCTTCAACATCCTCTGTCACAACACTACCAGCACCGATAATTGATCCTTTACCAATTTCAACAGGCGCAATGATTGAAGTATTAGACCCTACAAACGAGTTGTCACCTATTTTTGTTTTATGCTTGCCAAACCCATCATAATTACATGTGATTGTACCAGCACCTACATTAACCCCACTTCCTAACTCACTATCTCCTAAGTAAGAAAGATGAGATGCTTTAGAACCCGTACCCAATTTGGAATTTTTTACCTCAACAAAGTTACCTATTTTCACCTTGTCTCCTAGCATAGTACCTGGCCTTAAATTTGCAAAAGGCCCAATAGTGGAGTTCTCACCTATCTCAGCCCCCTCTATATTGCAAAAAGATTTTATTACCGCTCCATAATGAATTTTCACATTTCGACCGAAAAATACATTTGGATAGATCACAACATCTCTGTCTATCTCTGTATCCTCTGCAAAATAAACTGTATCCCTATCAATTAGAGTAACCCCTCCTCTTGTAAATTTTGTACGCAATTTATTTTGTATTACTTTTTCAGCTTTAGACAATTCCTCTCTGCTATTAACAGCCAGAGCTTCTTCCTCACTCACAGCCACATATTGGCACTGCAATTTCGCATCTCTCGCTAAGCTCACTAAGTCAGTTAAGTAATATTCTTTTTTAGAGTTATTGTTCTTTACAGATGATAATAATTTAGATGCGTGTGTTTTATTAATCAACATCACACCAGAATTACACAAACCAATCTCTTTCTGATCCAAATCACAATCCAAAAATTCTACAATCTCCTCTAAAGAATTACCTGTATTTACTACAAGACGCCCATACTCACTAGGTCCACTGACCTCAAACCCCAAAACCACAAGAGCATTTTTTGAATCAGCATTCAATAATGTCTTCATCTTCTCTATCGTGTTAGATGTAATGAAAGGAGTATCTCCATATAGCACTAAAACATGGTTATCATATTTTAATTCCTTCATACCAATCTTCACAGCATCCGCGGTGCCCAGCCTATCCTCCTGCACAACATGCTTAGAAGATGTATATTCCGATAGAACATGATCACGCAATTTATCCATATTTGGACCTATTACGGTAACCACCTCGTCACTTCCTATGTTTTTTATCATATCAAATATATGACCTATCATGGATCTTGAGGCCACTTCATGCATCACCTTGGGAAGCTTGGATTTCATCCTTTTCCCTTCCCCGGCCGCTAAAATAATTGTAGATATAGACATAATTAGTTACACTTTACACATGTAGGTATTTAAAGTAATACTATACGAAGTAGCATCAGAAATAAAACCAAAATATGATTTTATTAGCATCGATTAGCAGTCTTTCCGTTTTTATCCTACTATTCCTTTCGTGGAGGATCAGCAAGAAAAATTCTGAAATAAAAAATTTAGCATTAGAATCTGATTCTTTAAAGGATCTGCGTGGCCGATTAGAAGCAGAATTGAATCGATCTACACAAGAGAAATATTCCACACAACACAAACTAGAATCTGTGACCATCGAAAATGCAAAACATGAAAATTCTGTTTCTTTATTAAGAGATTCCATAGATAAATTGGAGAAAGAGTTATTGGAGCAAAAAAAACTATTCTCCGAAACTCAAGAATCCCTTTACCAAACAAAACAATCCTTAGAACTAAAGATTCAAGCAATGAAAGAGTTCGAGATTAGAGTTAGTGATTGGGAAAAATCTCGAGGCGAAGCAATAACACAAGCAAAAGCGGCTATCTTTGAAACAGCCAATAAACTCTCTACAGAATTAATAGAAAAGCATAAAGAAGAAACAAAAGAGTCAGAAGAAAAACTAGGCCATAAAACTTCAAAATTGCAGGAGCAGTTTGAAAAAATAGTAAGTACCGTCAGCATACTAAATAATGAAATTAAATCTTCAAAAGATTCAGTTGACCATGTAAAACGCGCCCTGCTTTCACCTTCTGGCGCAGGGAATTTAGCAGAGATCACATTAGAAAACATTTTAAAAAGCTCTGGCTTACAAAGCGAGAGAGATTTTATCATGCAATATTCTTTTACAACAAATTCAACAGAAAAATCTATGTTGAGACCAGATGCAGTAGTGTTCTTGCCTGGAGACAATATTATGATTATAGATAGCAAATCTTCTAAATACTTCACTGAAATTGCAGCATCTGAAAAAGACCCCTCAAAAGAGAACCTTGCAAAGCTGAAGGGAACCATGCTTCAACATATAAAAGACCTCAAAAAGAAGAACTACCAAGACTTCCTGAAGGATCATCTGAGTCACAAAAAGGTAAACCATATCTCTAATATCATGTTTTTACCTAGCGAAGCTGCTTTGGATAAAATTTCACAAATAGACAAAAACTTCATCACAAAAGCTTGGGAGGATAATATCTTTCCTGTTGGACCTTCTGGACTAATCAACCTATTGGTTTATGCAAAATTCCAAATAGCATCGCACACACAGTCGAAAAACCAACAACTCATCATAGAGGAAGTCAGAAAATTACTCAGCTCTGTATCTCATCTATACGAACATACAAGAAAATTAGGAAATAGCCTTCACAGCACTACAAACCATTTTGATAGACTAGCAGGCTCCTTTAATACAAGCTTTCTACCGAAGGCACGAAACCTACAAAAACTTGGGATACAAAGCTCAAAGAGTAAAGAATTACCAAATAACCTAGAGAGATTAACCGTTCTTTCATCCAATAAAATGGACTTAATAGATATAGCGCAAGATTCCCAGAAAAAAATAAAGGAAGATGCTGATGAGTAATATATTTCCCTTTAAAGGCATATTGCCGCAAATTGGCAATAACTGCTTCATAGCCCCCACAGCATCCGTTATAGGGAAGGTAGAGATAGGAGAGTATTCAAGTATATGGTTCAATACTGTGTTACGCGGAGATGTAGAAAAAATCACAATAGGGTCCCATACTAATATACAGGATGGCAGCATCATCCATGTAACAAACGGAGGATTCCCTACAGAAATAGGATCCTATGTCACCATTGGGCACAAGGTATTATTACATGCATGCACTATCGAAGATCATGCCTTTATAGGAATGAGCTCAACTATAATGGATAGAGCTGTTGTGGAATCTGGAGGATGGGTAGCCGCAGGATCTTTGGTAACTGAAGGAAAAGTAATAAAGTCAGGAGAAATATGGGCAGGCAGCCCAGCAAAATTTTTCCGTCAACTCACACAAGAGGAAATGACCTTCATTGAAACCTCTGCAAGAAATTATGTCACATATTCCAAAGAATACTTATAAAAAAAACATCCACATATAACTGATTGTTGCCATTTCATACATATCCCCTTAACTTGCTAAAAACAACATAGGGTTATATTTGTGAGCACCGATACAATCTACAAGATTTCTCCCATAGAGAGCTTTATTAAAGCCGAAATTCAAGATACATATTCTACTTTTGAGAAAATTCTGCAAGACAATAAACTAATAGAATCAGTACAAAATCTTGCATCGATTTCTGCTAAAGCATTACAAAACGGAAACAAAATAATTTTTTGCGGTAATGGCGGATCCGCAGCAGACTCACAGCATCTAGCAGCAGAATTAGTAAGCAAATTATACAAAGACCGCCCCGCCCTTTCTGCTATGTCCTTAACTACAGACACATCTGCTATTACAGCGATTGCAAATGACTATGGATATGACAAATTATTCTCCAGACAAATAGAAGCCGTAGGAAATAAAGGAGATATTTTGATAGGAATCTCAACATCAGGACGTAGCATCAATGTTATAAATGGGATTTTAAAAGCAAAAGAATTGGGCTTAACTACAATTGCTTTCTTAGGACAAGATGGAAGAGATATAGGAAAGATATCTGATCACCAATTAAATATCCCGTCTGATAAAACTCCGAAGATACAAGAAGCTCATATAGCATTGGGTCATATTTACTGTGCTGTTATCGAAAAAATTATATTTGATAACGCATGATAATTAGCCGCACACCTTATAGAGTATCTTTTTTTGGAGGGGGAACAGATTACCATACTTGGTACGAAAAACATGGAGGAAAAATACTATCTACCACAATAAGTCATTATAGCTACGTCTCTGCAAGATTCCTCCCTCCATTTTTTAAATATAAATACCGATTCACTTGGAATGATCTTGTAGAAACACTAAATAACAAATCCGAAACCTCACATGGGATCATAAGATCTGCCCTTGATTTTTTAAAAATAGAATGTGGGATAGAAATTTCACATCAAGAAGACATACCTTCGAAATCCGGAATTGGCTCCAGTTCTACATTTGCAGTTGGTCTACTAAACTCTTTATATGCGATCACACACACATCATCCACAAAACAGAATCTTGCTTGTGAAGCAGTATATCTAGAAAGAGAAATGCTCAAAGACAGCATAGGAGTTCAGGATCAAATTGCAGCTTCTTATGGTGGATTAAATAAAATAGAAATCAAAAAAAATGGAACCTTTTCAGTTACCCCTTTAACCTTAAAAAAAGAAAGAGTAAAAGAGTTAGAAAGCCATATGCTTCTATTTTTTACAGGCATCTCAAGAAAGTCTACTGAGGTAGCAGCAAAAAAAATTGATATCCTGGCAAAGAAAGAAGCCACACTGAGAAAGATGTCCGATTTAGTAGATGAATCTATTGATATACTATCATCATCAGAAGACATATGTTCTTTCGGAGAATTGTTGCATAAAACCTGGATGCTCAAACAAAGCATTTCTTCTCATATCTCTAATGAAACAGTTGACTCCATGTATTCACGAGCAAGAAATGCAGGAGCTCTAGGAGGGAAGTTACTGGGAGCAGGAGGAGGAGGATTTGTGCTATTCTTTGCAAAACCAGAAGACCATCCAAAGGTTAAAGAAGCCCTAAAGGAATTCTTATGGGTACCCTTTGAATTTGAATCAAATGGATCACAAATAATATTCCATGATAACCCAAAATACTCACTCACCTCTTCGGTCAGAAGAGACTTCTACCACCTAACAAGTCCACGATTAACTAACATACAAAGAAGCTATAAAGAATTAGTCAAGTGAAAGCTATTATACTAGCAGGAGGGTTTGGAACCAGGCTCAGAACAGTTATAAACAACACGCCAAAAGTAATGGCTTCTGTAAATGAGAAACCATTCTTAGAATACATATTATTCTCTTTATACAAATCCAACATAGAAGAAGTCGTACTTTCTGTACATTATCTATCTAACCATATCAAAGATTATTTTGGGAATAGTTACAAAGGGATGAAACTAAAATATACCGAAGAAAGCTCTCCACTAGGGACAGGAGGAGCAATCAAACACTCTTTGTCACATTTAAGAAAGACAGATAATATATTAGTGATGAACGGAGATAGCTTTGTAAATTGCGACCTCTTACAAGTCATAGAAGAACATAAATCTTCAGAATGCCCAATTTCTATGGTTGTAAAAAAATTACCCGTCAGCGAAAGATATGGCACTCTAGAGATTCAAAATAACAAGATAGTATCTTTTAAAGAAAAAAAACCAGAGAAAGATTGCTTTATAAATACAGGAATATACTTAATCTCTAGTAGAATATTTTCAAATTACAACTTACCCGAGAGCTTTTCATTTGAAAAAGATTTTCTACAAAAAGAAATCCCTTCACTGAATATAAACGCAATTTATACAGATAGCTTCTTTATAGATATAGGGATTCCAGAAGATTACAAAAAAGCTCAAACATCCTTAGAGCCAATCTAACTTATTTTCCAAGAGAAGCTCCAGATTCCCTACCTGGCGTGACAGAGGGACTTATAATGTTATTCCCATTATGCCTTAAAATCTCTGGCAAAGAAGTCATCTCTTCTACTATTTTTTCTACAGGCTTACCTTGTTCCGCCATACTTCATACCATAAAAACTTTATTTTATCAGATGAGTATTAAAGAAATACTAACCATATAGCTTGTCCATTTTATCTTCTATTTCTAAGGTAACAAGTTTTGCAGAACTGGGGATGTTTTTGATGTTCTTAAAAAAAGCATATTTACCTCCATTAGATAAGTCTGATTTTGGCATTTTGATAATAAAGGATAAGATTTTCTTGTTAGCCTGATCAATAACCCTAACAACTATGTTTGGCACCCTTCTCCTTTCTTCAGAATTATTTACAACAAATCCATTGATATCAATACTGTTATTATCTTTTCGCAATAATTCAATTTTCTGTATTTCTATATCACCTGAGTTAAACATCCCTACTTTTTCGTACATATAACGTAGAGGTTGATATTTATTTGTTATCTCTTCATGAAAGAAAAAAACTGAAGTAACTAAAATTAAAACAGTAAAAATTGCAGGAAGCAATTTCAACCAACCAGGAACAACATATTCTATAACCACTGGTAAACTCCTTGATAGACTGACCTTTTTTACTGCGGTCTCTTTCTTTTTTTGCTTATCTTTACTTGGATATTGAGTCCATATATGAAAGCATTTAGTGCACCTAACCTTTCGTCCATTGCTTGTGATAGAAGCAAGAGACATTCTATATTTTGTTGAACATTTTTTACATGATATAATCACAAGAACCTCACCTTTAGTTTGATTCTAGATCATTATTCTTTTTTTGCAATATGCTAGCGATATCAACAAATTTTTTTCTACTCTCTGGAATCTGGAAATGCTTTTCTAAGAAATATTGAGTAACCTTCAGAGATTCCAAAACATCGAGCACATCTGACTCACATTCTATTTTCTGTAAAGCATCTGTGATTTTAAATAACTTCTCCTTATATGGAACACCAATTTCTTTAGATATTGCCCTACCAGTTTTTGGAGAAATATAAGAAAGTTCTGCAGTGCTACCAGTAACTCCACATTTTGATAGATCTAAACCAAACCCAGAGTGCGAAAGAAATTCCATTTCTAAAAACAACATCCTCTGCAACCAATTAGATTCGTTATATTTCATAGCATATAAAAAATCCTCTAAATATCCGTATAACACATTATTTGGCTCCTTAGGTGCAAGACCGCATCTAAATATTTCACATAGGTTTAACATAGCCGACATCTTTGCAATATCGTGATATATGAATGGGTATACAGATTCATGAGATTCAATACTAAACTTACCTAGATGCTCCTCCAATCTTCCTCTCCACGAGAGCGACACAATATTACCCACATCGGTAATTGATTGATTTTTCTTTGCGTTGCTGATAGATCCCCTAGAAAGACCATGCTTACTTGAAAAACAAGTTAAAACCATGATCTTATCGCTATATTTGCTACGATGAAGTATTATTGCTGAGTCTTTCCATTCCATATCTTGTTACAATATCAAAATTAGGTTGAAATATAAACCAACTATTCTTGAAATCACCTTTTTATAGGTTATCATACTGAGTATGATAATAAAACAAAACAGAGATTAATTTTAGTGATTGAAGATTCCATTTTTAACAATTCTAATTTCCTTCTTATATCTTTTGTTGCATCAATCTTCTTATTTACATGGATAAAAGAAAAGAAGAATATTTCTGCTAAGAAATTTAAACCCATAGACAAGAATCATTTTTTCTTCAGGGACCCAAAAAAACACACACATTATATCTCTAGAAGCCTAAGGAAGCTTCTTAGAGTAAAATCCAGAAACATCTCCATTAAAAAGCTTTCTAGCTTTTTCTGCGAAGCAGATCAAAAAAAATTACTAGAACTCAGCAATCATTCAGCAGAAGACTCTGCTAGTTATACAAATAAACCTATTTCTTTGGAGTTAAAAAAAGAAATCACTGGCAAAAGAATATATCTAAACTGCAATAAAATGCTCATCAATAATAGCAAAGGAAGGCCAATGAGGGCTTTTTTCTTGTTTTTCTCAGATGTCACTGAACAAGCATTAACAAATCACCTTATTCAAAAAGAAAACGAGGTGCTGCGCCAAGAATTGACACATAAGAATAATATATTAAATACCCTACCAATTCCTATATGGGCAAGAGATAAAGATTTGAACATATCTTATTTTAATAACAAATATAATGAGATAATTTCTGAAACACGAGAAGAAGATGGGCATCAACAAAATAAAGAATTAACAAAAAATCAAAAATCTTTATCCATACAGATACGAAAGTATCAGAAACCTAAATCAGAAGAGAAATACGTTGTTGTTGGAGGGAAAAGACGCCTATTCAAACTCACAGAAACACCTGTTATCGGGAGTAAAATTATCGTAGGTACTGGTCACGATATTACAAATAAAGACAATCTTCGATCGGATCTAAAGAAGCATATCTCTGCGCAATGGGATTTGCTAGAGAGCAGCAGTAGTGCAGTTTCTATATATGACATCAATACAAAATTAAGGTTCTTCAATCAGGCTTTCATGAAGCTATGGAATATAGATGAAAAATGGCTACTATCTAAACCTACTTATGGTGAAGTTCTAGAAAAGCTAAGAGATAGAAGGCAACTTCCAGAGCAAATAGATTTCCAAATGTTCAAATCAGAGCAGGTTAAATTATTCAGAGATTTAATGTCTACTCACAATGATTTCTTCTACTTACCTGATGGAAGGTATCTAAGAGTTATTGTAATCCCTCATGCATTGGGAGGGTTGCTAATATCATATGAAGATATAACAGACAAACTCACCCTCGAAAAAGACTTTAAAATCCTCAGTGCTGTTCAGAAAGAAACCATAGATCATTTGAACGAAGGGGTGAGCGTGTTTAATGAAAATGGCAGATTGCAGATTAGTAACCAGAAGTTTGCAGATCTATGGAAGCTAGATAAGCAATATCTAAAATCCAAACCACATATCACTAATATCTTAGAGAAAATACAAATTACTACTTCAAGTAAAAATGTAATTGTAAAATTTATCGACATCATAAATAGACGACAAAACACTAATTTTAGAATCTACAAAGAAAATGGAGTTACTTTAGATATACTTTTTGTGCCGTTACCAGATGGTGCAACATTGATCAGTTATCAAGATATTACGGATTCAATACTTGTAGAAAAAACATTGATCGAAAAGAATGAAGCTTTGCAAAAAGTAGATAATCTGAAGACTGAGTTCCTAGCAAATGTTTCTTATGAATTAAGATCACCTCTAACATCTATAATAGGGTTTGCCCAAGCTCTAGACAAACAATATTTCGGAATCTTAAATGAAGTGCAAGCAGAGTATATCTCTGGAATAAACACCTCCTCACAATATCTATTAACCCTTATCAATGACATCCTGGATCTGGCATCTATAGATGCAGGATATATGCAATTAGAATTTAGTAAGTTCAATATTCAAAACACTATAGAATCCATCACGGAGCTTCTGGAGCAAAGAGTTAAGGAACGCAAAGTAATACTATCCGTTTCATATCGTGGAGATGTAGGAGAAATGTTTGGTGACCATAAAAGAATAAAACAAGTTCTGATAAAGTTACTAAGCAATGCAATAGAAATATCAAAACCAGAACAACAAGTGTTACTTATAATAGAGAAAGAGAAAAATAATATAATGTTTATTGTAGAAGACAATAATATCAACATCAGTGAAGAAGAGCAGAAATATCTATTTGATAAATTCCACAAAACAGATATTAGAAAAGTAAAATCTAAGAGTGCTGCTCTAGGCTTAGCACTTGCAAAAAGCTTTATTGAGCTACACGGAGGCACTCTTCACTTCATACATAAAAATCCAAAAGGAGGAATTTTTGAATGTTCTGTACCTCAAAATGCCAAAGCCTTCTCTCTTTCACATGCAGAATAGGTCAAGTTAGAATATGCATGATATTTCAATATCTTTACAAGACTTAAAAGATACAGCACATCTTGCAGAATTGCTGTCCGCGCATTTAAAAAAAGCTGACACTCTGCTTTTAAAAGGAGATTTAGGAAGCGGCAAAACAACCTTTGCACAATTTCTAATCAGAGCTCTTATTCCAACTGTTAGTAATGTACAGAGCCCTACATTCAATATAGTAAATAGTTATGAGGACAAAAAACATACAGTATCACATCTGGACTTATATAGACTTAAACATCAAGATGAGCTTTTAGAGATTGGATTAGAAGAATTTTTATATAATGGAATCACGATTATAGAGTGGCCGGAATTGGCAGAAAATATTATACATAAAAATAAAATTACTATATCCTTTAATAATCACTTTGATTCTGATGCTCGCTCTTTAGTACTAAGCATTAGCGGTAGATTTATTTACGAAGAAAGTGGCTTACTGCAACATATAGAAAGAGAATTCAATGCAAAGAACAGATCTAAAAAATAGATTCATTTCAAAAAACATAACAGATTCTGAATTTACTTTAAAAAAGTTGCCTGCTGATGCATCTTTCAGAGAATATTACAGAATATCTTATGGAGAAAATACTGTAATGCTAATGGACTCTTCAAAGGAGCTTGATTCCTTAAAGTCATTCATTAATGTCAGCAATATATTATCTAAAAAAGGTCTATCAGTTCCAAAAATAATTGCAGAGGATACAGAAAAAGGATTTCTTCTATTAGAAGATTTTGGAGATTATACATATACGAAATTGTTGTCCGACAGACAAGGGCAAGAATCCGAAATAGAACTTTATAAGAAAGCAATAGATGTTCTGGTAGAGCTTCATAAAGATAAGCCTTCGGACGCACTACCACAATATTGCAATAAAACCCTTATGAAAGAGCTACTTCTAATGGTTGACTGGTACTTCCCCACTTTAAATAATGCCCCTCTGTCTAAAGAACTCAGAAATGAGTATATAAATATCTGGGAAAACATACTCCCAAAGATACGGTATAAAGACTCCTGTATGGTATTAAGGGATTACCACGTAGACAATATAATGATGCTGCCAAATAGACATGGTGTTAGAGAAGTTGGTCTTTTGGATTTTCAAGATGCCTTAATAGGTTCATATTCATATGATTTTATATCTCTATTAGAAGATGCAAGAAAAGATATTCCTGAAGATCTATATTCAGAAATGCTCCACTATTATTTTTCAAAATCCAATACAATAGATAAACAGAAATTCCTGAATGACATTACTATACTTGGAATGCAAAGAAGCCTAAAAATAATAGGTATCTTCACGAGGAAAGCTTCAAGAGATAACAATACAAAATACTTAGTATGCTTACCTCGATTATGGAAATATATCGCGAAGCATCTCAAAAACCCTATATTTGAGCCACTGCAAGAATGGTTTAAAAAAGTTGAGATAAATATAGGAATCTAAAATGATCACTCAAGCATTTATACTAGCAGCTGGATATGGAAAGAGGATGAAGCCTATAACAGATTCTATACCAAAACCAATGATAGAGGTTGGTGGCAAATCTATGATATCAAGGATTCTAGATCAGCTAATAGAATATGGAGTCAGATCGATAGTAATAAATACTTATTATAAAAAAGAATTGCTTCAAAACCATATTAAGAAATATATCAGCACAATACCCAATCCTCCAAAAATACATGTGATAGAAGAAGATGAACTATTAGAAACAGGAGGAGGCATTTTAAACGCCTTACAACATCTCGATGCTACAAAGCCTTTTTTTGTTGCCAATAGTGATTCTGTGTTTATTGGAGAAAATATATTCACATTCCTAAATAATGCATGGAATAGTTCAATGACATCATTAATGCTTCTAGTACACAAAGATAAAGCAATAGGGTATGATCAATCCGGAGATTTTTCTCTAACAAATGATGAAGAAATATCTATAAGAGAAAACCCTGAATATGCGTTTTCAGGAATACATATATCATCTTGTCACATATTCAAAGGACTAGAAATTTCTCCAATAAAATTAATGGATATATACCAAAAATATCTAAAAAACACTATCTATCAAGGGTTCTACGGAAGAGCATATGCAGGACAATGGTTCCATGTTGGCACTCCTTCCGCATTAGCGAAAACAGAAAAGCTCTTAGAAAGCCATCCCCACACCTCCTAAAATTTTTGAATACATTCAAACAGTTTATGGATTAACTAAAAATTAATTCTAGTGAGCTACTATGAGTAAAAATGAGCAATATAGAGTAGTGTAATGAAAGGGAAACAAGCAGATAACATATGCGATAGAGTTTTTGCACTCAAAGATTTTTTTAAACAATATTATTGTTTAGATGAAGAAAATGAGTTCAAGGTATGGCTACAATATCATGATGATGAATCTGTGGTTGACTCCTTCTTTGACCAAATGCACAAAGTAATGACAGATGATTTTACTCCAGCCCTAGCAAGATTATTTGCGGGCGAGGCTGACCTTATGCATTCTTTATTAGAAAGAGATAATAGCCTTAGAAAATTCTTAAAAGACCGGCTGGTCGTCTTAGAAACATTTTCAGAGGAATGGGGTAAATATATAAATGAAGAAGATACCTACATTGAAATTTCTTTAAGCCCTGATAATGATATCAACAATATTTTAAACAGCAATGACGAAGAAGTTATAAAATTCAACAACCAAGAAGATAGGGATAATAAAAACTAACTTTTCTTCTTCCACTTACCTTTTCCTTTGGGAGGTCCCGCTGCAGAAATCAGCTCTATAGCTCGCTCTAAAGATAATGTTTCTGAATCCGTTTCTTTTGGAATTTTATAGTTTCTGTTAGAGTATTTTATATACGGACCATACTTACCTTTCATCAAAAGAATAGGCTCTTCTTTATGATCTCCCAAATCTTTCCCTTTATTTGGGTTGTTATCTATTAATTCTATTGCCTTATCTAAACTTATAGAGAATATTTCCTTTGGATCCTTCAATGAGATATACTGTTTTTGGTGAAATAAATATGGTCCATATTTACCAATACCAGCTTTGATTAACTCTCCGGATTCAGGGTGAACACCAAGCTCCCTTGGCAATAGAAGTAAGGATAGTGCAAGTTCTAGATCTAACTCTTCATCATTAATGAATTTAGGCAAAGGCACTCTCTTCATATGCTCGCTATCAGATTTTGCTAGCTGTATATAGAAACCATAAGGACCCTTCTTCAAAAAGACCTCCAATCCACTTGCGGGATCTTCTCC
>Ga0206124_10000516_pt1 | contig 30841 bp, 23 predicted proteins | sample Helgoland_Spring_3_FD_148671 | JGI IMG/M metagenome (GOLD analysis project Ga0206124, IMG submission 148671) | Pelagic subsurface seawater microbial communities from Kabeltonne, Helgoland, North Sea - Helgoland_Spring_Bloom_20160321_2 | ecosystem: Environmental > Aquatic > Marine > Epipelagic ... | reverse complement strand
AGAGCAATCTGTTGCGTAAAAGCAAGAGCCATCTTCAATGGTCGCATTCGGGTTGTAGTTCGAAGCCGCTTCATCGGTGCAGCCCAAAACATCTCCGCAATTTCCGTCCAATGAAAACAGAAGCGAAGCTTCGGCCGCATTGTCGAGTGCGCCGTATATGACTTGCACGTTTTGGCTATTGATGTAAAAGTAGCCACCGTACCACCCGCCATCCGAGTCGTCAAGATTTGTCATCGTAGCGGTGTAACACGCCGTGGGATCCAAGCAAATGTCAAGGTACTCAATTGTCATGTCAGGAAAGCCTTGTTGGTCATAGACGACATTGCCATCTTCATCAGCAACGGTGAGGCCTACATTGTATCCCTGACTGAACGTGCAGATGTAAAGGGAAGCCGCAACGGTTTCATCAGTGCACTCAACAGGGTAGGTGCAAGACCCGTCATCTTCTGTCGCATACGGGTCAAAATTTAGCGCGTAAGGGTCAGTGCATCCCGTAAGATCATATTCGCAACCTTCTACGTTCACGCCCAAGGCGAAGACAGCTTGCGCTTGATCAGCACCAATGGTAAACGTTTCGATTTGATCGCCCCAAGTAACGCTCATTGTCGTGGCTGCATCAGACCATCCACCATTGAAAATGTAAAGGTAATAGCAACCATCAGGCACGCATCCAACCGAAGTGGATTCGTCGATGTATAAGAAGTTTGGCACATAAGAACCATCCTCATCTGTGAGATAAAATCCCGCACTTCCGAACGCGTCATCTCCGAAGGACTGGGTGACAGTTATTTCGTTACTGCCTGTGCAATCCAACGGGTATAAGCATCCTGTGTCATACGTGGCGAGAGGGTCATAATTGAGCGCCTCGGGGTCGGTGCATCCGTAGATTGGTTCGTCTGCACAATCACCGTCCCAGTAAAAAAATGCGCCCGCACATTCCAATTCGCACAGGTTGTTGAATGTAATCGTCTCACCTGTGGTCCACATCAATCCACATACCGGCTCATACACATCGTCACAAACGCAAGGCTCAATGCAGGAGCCATCATCCAACGTTGCGTCAGGGTTGTAATTCAAAGCCTGCTCGTCGGTACACCCGAAAACATCTCCGCACGATCCATCGATGGAGAATTCGAAGCTCCACTCCGAGAGGTCATCGGGAAGCGATGCGTACACGATTTGACTCCCTCCGTTATTGATGTAGAAATAACCGCCATACCAACCACCTTCTCCGGCGGAGTTACTCAAGGTTGCTGTGAAACACCCATCGCCCAGGCACAGGTCAGTGTAAACTATGTCAACATCAGAATAGTCCGTCCCGGCGTATACCACTTCGCCGGCTTCATTTGTGATTTCGAGCTCCACATTCGTTCCTTGGCTGAAGGTGCAGACGTAAAGCATAGAAGCACTAAGTCCATCTTCGCAGGGGTAATCACAAGATCCATCATCATCCGTCGCATAAGGATTGTAATTTGCTGCGGCTTCATCCGTACAACCCCAAATTTCTTGGTTATCTGTTGGGTCTTCCCAGTCAAAGTCAAATTCATCGCAATCGGTGCCCACAGAAATGCCAAAGGCTGCAAACGACCCCGATTCAATCGTCAGACCGTTCAGCATTTCACCCGTTTCTGGAAAATTGATGTCGATGCCTCCGCCATTCCATCCATCTCCGAATGAATCAAACAATGTCAATCCGTAACATCCTGTTTCGAAGCAAAAGGTGATTGTGTCCGAAAAAGCGCTTGGGTATGGCGTACTTTCCAGTACGATGTTGCCATCCAAGTCGATAACCGCCCAAGACATTTCTTCGCCCCAGATTTCACTGTAGACATGGATGATGGCTTCATTGGCACAATCCTCTTGACAATTGACAATGCCTGTAAATGAGAGGCATAGCATTAAAACGGAAGTTAGTTGCTTCATTTTCTATTCTTTCTTTAACAGAAACAAATGTAAGCGCAAAAGGTTGCGCGTAAGATTTTTCCTTGTCCTCAACAACCGTAACTTGGAAATTCCCTTGAAACGGCCTAGTCAATCGGATATGACGCCCGACCCAACGCATTCATCACCATCATACCACGCAGCAAATTGACCCGCCGCTATGCCCGTCTGAGGTTGGTCGAATGTGATGGTCATAAAATCACCGTCGTGCTTGAGGGTTCCATTTTGAAGCGATTGCCGGTAACGAAAACGAAATTCGTACGTGCGCGCAGATTGGCCTGAAGCCAAAGAGCGATCTTCTCGAATCCAATGCACTTCGTTCATTCGCATGCGCAATGCACTTCTTACAAGTCCAGGGTGGGATTCGCCTTGACCGACATAGAGTACATTTTCGTCTACGTCTTTGGCAAGCACAAAGAGCGGCTCGGGTTTGCCGCCAACATGAAGTCCACGGCGCTGTCCAACGGTGAAGAAATGCGCGCCTTGGTGCTCCCCAATAACCGAGCCATCTTGCCGCGTCCATGCAATCGGTGATGCCATATTCGGGTCCGTTGCTTTTTTGGATTCAAGGCATTTGACGTGGTCTGCCGGAATCTCAATAATATCGCCTTTCTTGATTTTGAGCTGCTGCTGCAAAAAATCAGGCAGCCTCACTTTTCCGATGAAGCATAGTCCTTGGCTGTCTTTCTTCTCGGCTGTTGGCAATTCGATGGTTCGCGCCAACGCCCGAACCTCGGGCTTGGACATCTCGCCTATGGGGAAGATGGCCTTGCTCAATTGCACTTGATTCAGTTGACACAGGAAGTAGCTTTGGTCCTTGTTTTCATCAATCCCAGCTTTGAGCTGATGGACGTTGACGCCCCGGATGGATTGGGTGCTTTTGCGGCAATAATGACCCGTAGCCACAGCCTCTGCCCCGAGTTCCTCTGCTGCTTTGAGGAATAAGTCAAATTTGATTTCCCGATTGCATAGCACGTCTGGATTGGGGGTGCGTCCTTGTTCGTATTCGCGAAACATGTAGTCCACAATGCGTTCACGATACGCATCACTTAAGTCAAGGACTTGGAAGGGAATGCCGATGTGGGCCGCAACAAGCATCGCGTCATTGGCATCATCTATCCAGGGACAAGCGTTGTCAATCACCACCGATTCATCATGCCAGTTTCGCATGAACAGACCAATGACATCATGCCCGGCTTCTTTGAGAAGCCAAGCAGCCACACTGGAGTCAACACCACCTGATAAGCCTACCACTACTCGCATGACGCAAATTTAATTCAGCGGGATACGCTGTAAACACATCATTTGTGAAATCTATTCAACATAAACCAATGAGAATGTTCGGTTTAAGAGTAATTTGCAAGGGAGGGTGAGTTGTCTAGGCAACTATTCAAAAATAGAAGCGTCTTAGAATCGGCGAAGGCCATGTCGGAAAACGAACTGATCAAGCATATACAAGGCTGTAAGCGGCAAGATTCGAAGTCCCAGAAATGGATTTTCGAACGTTTTTACAGGCTGATGTTTGGAGTGTGTATGAGGTACCATTCAGATCACGATCGGGTTCAGGACATTGTTCAAGAGGGATTCCTGAAGGTGTTTTCGAATATTGAAGGGTTTACTTCGAAAGGTTCTTTTGAAGGTTGGATGAAACGAATCATGGTCAATACTGCCATTGACTTCATTAGGAAGGAAAAAGCTTCCCCTGAAGAATTGACGGCAGAAGGCACGTTGGAATTCTCCGATGATGGAGAAGAGATTTCCTTCCTGGAAACAGAAGAGGAAGAAATCACGATACAACACGTATTGGCTGCCATGAAACAACTGACACCTGTTTACAGAGCGGTGTTCAACTTGTATGTTTTTGACAACCTGACCCACCAGGAGATTTCTCAGCAATTGGGCATTTCCGTTGGGACTTCAAAATCGAACCTCGCGAAAGCCAGGCGAAATGTCAGGGCTGTTTTGTTGGGTGTTATGAATGAAAAAGTATCGAAATGAACGAGAACTTAAATAATTGGGAGCGTTTGAAGAAAGCGTTTGAGGGCTTTGAGCCAGATGTGTCAGGGAATTGGGAAGCCATGAAATCTCGGTTAGATGGAATGAATGGTGGGGGGCACACTTCTGCGGAACATTTTATTCGAAGGGCGAAAGTTGCGGAGCGTTTCGCGCTGGGTGCAACGGCAGTGGCCGTCGGGCTCGCGTTCGTTGTTTTTGGGCCAATTGAATCGAATCTCTCCCCGCAGGATTTGGGAGGCAGTGAATCAGACGACGCCCCGAATAAAGTGATGAATGTGAGAGGGGTTGAACCCGCTTTCGAACAGAATCGCACAGGTTTCTTTCCGATTGAAGATTCGCCTACGAATGAATCTTCGATGAAAATTGACATGGCGTCAATTGTCCATTATTCAGGTGAGACTGCACCATTTGTTGGGAATGTCGCCCGCACTTCCAAGCAAGTGGTCGTTCAATTTCCTGCGCCGAACGCATCCCAAAAAACAGATATTGCCGCGTTAGATGCCGCTGAGGTGAATTCCAATTCCAGAGGGATGCAATCTGCAGAAGCTATCCAGAATGCTTCGAACCTAAGTATTGATCTGAATGGGGAAATCAAGGCTAGTTGGGAGGACCCTAATGGAGGTTTGAGTGCATCGAAGAAAATTACCTCTGATGCATTGAAGCAAGGATCAGAAGCTCATGCCGTCAGTGAAGCGATTGACGCTTCATCAATCAACATCTCCGTGCAGGAGGCTTGCGCGGGAACGGAAGTTGCTTTTGCGTTGGACGGAATTGACGAAGCGGGCAGTGTACTATGGAACTTTGGTGATGGTGATTTCTCGCAATTGAACGCTCCATCGCACATTTTTAACTCTCCCGGCACATACGACATCACCGTTTCGGTTCGTGCTCCAGGTGACGGTATGATCAGAACCCGAACGGTCGAGAATATGATTGTCGTGCGCCCCAAACCTGATGCGCAGATGAGTTGGGATTTCCAACCTATTGATGGTTTCAGCCAGGTTGATGTTCATTTTATTGACGAGACCAAGGGAGGAAGCAGCAGCGCTTGGATTTTGAAGCAGAAGGATTTGCCTCTATCCATCGCCGCCCTTGACGTACCTGGAATTTACCCTGTAAATCTCATCGCGAGTAATGCGTATGGATGTCAGGATGTCGCCGCAGAAAGCATTCAGCTGCATTCAAGAAAAGAGGCGTTGGCCCCAGCGAGATTCTCACCCAATGGCGATGGCCGTTACGATACATTTATGCCGCTGGTGGTGGCAGAATTGTCTGGCGATTGGCGGTTGACGGTTTGGGACGCAGGACAGGTCGTTTATTCAACCACTCAATACAACCTTCCGTGGGATGGCATGCTCGAAAACGGTGATGCCGCCATCGCAGGAAATTCATATCGATGGCAGCTAGAAACCCTTTCTCCCGACTACGATCATGTGCTGTTTATGGATGAGGTGGAAATTGAGGATTAACTGAATAGCCACTCGAAGTTTTCAACAACTGCGAGAAGTCTCTTGTTGCACGTGCAACGATTCAGTGCACGTAATGGTTCTAGATTTACTACGTAATTTGGTTAAAGAAGATGAGTCATTTGAATCCATTGATCATGTTGAGAGTCACTCGGTTGTCATTCGTAATGATTCTGCTTTCCAGCATTTCCGCAATTGAGGGCATTTTAGCGCAAGAATCGTATACGATTAGCGGAGGTGACATTTCGGTTTGCGGAGGGTATTTTATCGATGACGGGACCGATATCAATCCTACGGACCCGAATGGTGCTCCTTATTCAGACCAGAACTACACGATCACGATTTGCCCCGATGTTCCCGGTGATGCCATCCAAGTTAATTTCATCGCTTTTGATTTGCAAACCAATGCGAATCCCGATAACAATGACTATTTAGTTGTTTACGATGGGGATAATACGGGAGCTCCCGCCGTGGGAGTCGGCACGGGGAATAGTTTCCAAGGAGTTTCGATCACTGGATCGGTTGACAATCCATCTGGTTGCCTCACATTTTCCTTTTTTGTTTTGAATGGTGCTTCAGGCGGAGATATTGGTTGGCTGGCAGAAATGGCTTGTGTGACACCTTGTACTTACCCAAGTTCTGGATATGAGCTGACCGATCCAGAGCCATTTGACAATAACTCACCCAGTGTAGGACTTTGCCCTGGCCAGGAGATAGCTTTTGATGGATCCAGTTCCATTCCAGATGCGGAGCCTCTCGAATATTGGATTTGGAATTGGGGGGATGGTCTTGTGGATTCAACAGAGACAGCAACAGGGGTTCATTCGTATGATGAGCCTGGCGAATACCTTGTTTCTTTGGTGGTTTCGGATGAGAATAGCTGCACGAGTGTCAACTTTGAGGTGTACCAAGTTTTGGTGTCGACCATTCCCATCTTCAATGCTGACTTTAGTACTCCACTTTGCGCGGGTTCTCCAGGTTACCTTGATGGAAACCCTGTCCAAAGTATCACATGGACTGCCTTGCCTCCATTGGCCGTGTCTGAAAATGCAGATTTGCCTGACAACACAGGAATACCCTTTGTCTCTGAGTTGCCCATCGATTTTTTCGACGATGGCCAAGTTCTTGAGGAATGTGATGACATTGAATTGATCACCGCAAATATTGAGCACAGTTTTATAGGCGATTTGACAATGTCGGTGATTTGTCCCGACGGCACGGAGGTGATCCTCATGGAAAACGGACCGTCAGGAGCTGCAGACCCGAATGGTTGTACGCCCAATGATGTGGGGGGCAATGATCTGGGTATCGTGGATGTAGAAGGTTTTGATTATTCGTGGGACATGGATGCGGAATGGGTTCTTGACGACGCGAACAATCCAGATATTGCAAATCCTGTCCCCGCAGGAACCTATCTGCCCTGTGGAGATTTGTGCGACTTTGTTGGGTGTCCGCTTAATGGCATTTGGACATTTGTCATCATCGATCAATGGACTGCTGACAATGGTACATTGTTCGAGTGGAGCATTGATTTTAACCCCGAAATTGTGCCAGGAATCACCACTTTTACGCCCACGATTGGAGCAGGCGTGGATTCGAGTTATTGGCAAGTCAATTCGGGGACTTATGGTGTTCAAGCCATTGATCCGTTGTCGGATTATGTGAACCTTGAATTTGATGAACCGGGAGTCTATGACTTCACCTATACGGTAACCAATAGCTTCAGTTGCAGCTGGGACACCACAGTTGTAATTGACGTAGTGGAGAATCCGGGCAATAGCATCACAGCGGGGCCGGACCAAATTTTTTGTGGAGATCCGGTCGAGTTACAAGGTGCTTTCCTTGGAGGTGGAATCTCACCCTGTGCGGGAAGCGCTGAAACGGTCGTTCATTGTTACGACAACAACGAAAACACATCTTGGACGTATTGCCCGGATACTCCAGGAGATGGAACCATGATGGAGATCTTGTTCTATGCAGGGCAAATCGAAGGTTTTTTTGATCACATCCAGATTTTTGACGGGGATGACAATACGGCGCCTTTATTGCTTGATCTGAGTGGTGCCTATCCCGAGTCCTTTGTTGCCGCGACCAATCCCGACGGTTGCCTCTATGTCCAATTCACATCGGATGGTTCTATAAGTTGTGGTTCAGGAAATTATGATCCTGTTAGCTGGTGTGCGGGGTGCGGCCAAGATGCTTGTGGGTTCATGTGGAACTGGGTGCCTGCTGACAATTTGACCAACGCGAATAGTGCAAACCCGATTGTGGAGACATTTGACGGTTTCCCAACCGAATACGTCGCGTTTGTTGAGCCCATTGGATTGGAAAACTGCGCAACTACGGACACGGTCCTCGTGGTGCCGGGATTCATCTTCACGACAAGCTTTTCGGACCCTACATGTGTTCTCACAGATGGTACGATCGCTGTAGAGATAGATGAACCACCATCGGAAGGGCCATGGACCATCGAATTATTTGAAAATGGTGCATCTGTTGAAACGGTGATTTCCAATGGCGGTGTAGATGTTTTTGATAATCTCACGGAAGGCAATTACTCCATAGAACTAAGCGACGCGATTGGTTGTGAGTATACCGTTCCGTTTGTTCTGAGTCCTCCGCAGCCGATGGATTTTGATTTGACGCCAAACCCAAACATTTGCATCAATGGCTTTGCCACGCTTGAGACGAGTTCGGATATGGATCCGGGTCAAGTCTGGACGTATTCCTGGGACAATGGGTTGGGCACTGGTGATGTTCAAGTGGTCAATCCGATTGTTGACACGGATTACACCGTTTTTGCAACCGACGCCAATGGATGCACATCGGATGCGCAAACGGTCACAGTCCAAGTTTATGACTCGTTGAATGTTTCCATTAGCGCGCCGGATTTGATTTGCGGCGGGGCCTTTGCCGAACTTGAAGCTGACGTCTTCAATGGTGGAAGCGGCGCTGGCTATTCATTCAATTGGTCTTGGCAAAATAGCCCGGTCGGCGGTGATGAAAGTTATTGGGTGGATTACCCAATGGCGACAGGCACGTATTGTGTCACCCTGACAGACAACTGTGAATCTCCGGCAGTGACCGAATGCGATGAAGTCGTTATCGAAACGCCCATTCCAGCTGCTTTTACTTCTGATACGACCCGTTCTTGCGTGCCGGGTGTTTTTCAATTCGAATCATTGGTCGATCCGGCGCTGATCGCACAGACGGAATGGTTCTTTGGTGATGGTGAGCTGTCGTATGATGCTAATCCTGCACATGCTTACCTCAGCCCGGGATCGTACGATATTACGTTCAATATTACCTCCTTGGTGGGATGTGAATACGTCAATTTCCAGCCGAACTACTTGCAGGTGTTCACACCACCTTACGTTGGATTCACGGCAACGCCCCAGCCTACGCGTGTGCCGGACACCGAGGTTCAATTCGAATCCGTAAACAGCACCAATGTTGTTGACTGGTTCTGGTTGTTTGATAGTATCCAGTACTTGGGCGCTTCCAACCAGCCCAATCCCATATTCGAGTTCCCTATTGACCAGGGAGGAAATTATCCGGTAACGTTGGTCGTGACGGATGAGAATGGTTGTTCTTCTCAGATTACCCGGACCATTGAGGTCTTGGATTTGTTTTCTCTCTACATTCCAACGGCATTCTCCCCCAATAATGATGGAACCAATGATGCTTTCTTCGCGGTTGGAACGGATATTGATCCTGCTCGCTTTTCCATGCAGGTCATTAACCGATGGGGAAACTTGGTCTTTGAGACGACGGATGTAAACGAAGTCTGGTACGGCAAGTCGAATGATGCTTCTGAGCATTTTGCGCAGGACGGTGTGTACTTCTACCGTGTCGTCGTATATAGCTTGAGCAATCCTGCAGAACGAAAAGAAATTAAAGGCGCTGTTAGCTTGATGAGGTGAGTTGAATGAGCAAGCTGGCTTCTAACTTTGGAACATGAAAAAGCCCCCGTGAACACGGGGGCTTTTTCATTTCAGCTGGATTCGACTCAATCTACTTCCAACAGTTCATCCATTGTTCCGGTCGCAACGCTGTGATAATTGGGCCGAGCCTGGCTGTAGATTCTAAGGGCCATGTCCTTTTGTTCTGTTTCGACCATAGCGCGGTAAAGAGGCGTTAAGAATTTTCTTCGACCTACGGCGATCAAGAACGATTCAAGGCGCTCATAAGAGGGCGTGTAATTGCTGCGAATGCTTTGTTCGAGCCATGCAAACAACACTTCGTTGTTGCCAGTGATTGAGATTTCCCATACTAAGTCTAGTTCTTGCATGCGTTCAGCAGATGTTCCGTCATCTAAATTGGAAAGGAACCGATAGCGTTCTTGGTAGACCCATTGGTCCCATGGTAAGTTCTGCGTTGTGGTTTCACGCGCTTCCCAAGCTGCGAGGCTGGCATCGACTTGCTCAATACGCTCAGAACGAACCTGTGGGCAGTTCGCGGGCAGTCCGGCGCCAAAAATCCATGCGTCCAGGTCAATGGCTGCCAAACGATCCGCTGTATTGAGTAGGTTTTTCTTCAAATAAGTGATGAAGCGGTCCGTATCCATGACGGTGAAGGCATGCTCGGTAAAATAGGTTTTTAGAAAAGCATCAAAAGCCACTCGGCCAACGGTTTCTTCAATCAAACGCAAGAAGAAATAACCTTTGTCATAGGCGATGGCTGTCATGCCGTCGTCCGGATTGCGGTTTTGAAGATGCAATTTGAGGTGGGTGTCATCGGGATTGGTATCCATGATTTCATCGACCTCGTCGACCAATCCTTGGTAGCTCAGAGTGGCGAGCATTTCCGAGATTTCGCGGCCGTAGACGGCTTCCATGATGCGTTGTTCGAAGTAGACGGTGAAGCCTTCATTGAGCCAGAAATCGTCCCAAGTAGAATTGGTCACAAGGTTTCCGCTCCAACTGTGCGCTAATTCGTGTGCCACCAATGATACGAGGCTGCGATCGCCTGCGATGATCGTAGGTGTGGCAAACGTCAAGCGAGGATTTTCCATTCCTCCGAAGGGAAAGGCTGCCGGCAGTACGAGCAAATCGTAGCGTTCCCAAGCGTATTTTCCATAAAGGTTCTCCGCGGCCACCAAGAGTTGTTCCATTTCACCGAATTCGTATTCGGAAGCATCGATAAGTTCAGGCACGGCATAGACTCCTGTGTGTGGACCCACCGAACGGAATTCAACATTGCCCACGGCAAGCGCCATGAGGTAGGAGGGGATGGGTTGATCCATTTGGAAGTCGTAATGGCCATCAGCGGATTGCTCCGTAGGGTTGGTCGCGCTCATAAGTGCCATGGTTCCAACGGGCACATCTACGTGCGCTTCATAGGTGAATCGAATCCCCGGTGAATCTTGGCATGGTATCCATGTTCGCGCCAAAATGGCTTGGCTTTGGGTGAAAAGAAACGGTTGTTCTCCTTCCACCCAAAGCAGGGCACCGGCTGAAGGGGCGCTGGCGTATTGAATGCTGATACGCTTGGAATCTCCTGTGACGGGAATGCTCAGGGGCTGTCCAATAAATGCTTGTTCCGGCCCCAAGGACCAGTCGACGGCTGCGCCATCGACGGTAACGGCTTCAATGGTCAAATCAACACAATCTAAAAGAATGCGTTTGGCGTTTGCGCTTGCATCGATATCGTATGTGGCAATGGCGCGGATGATTCGGTCGTCAAAGTTGACCGAGGCATTCCAATTCAAATGGGTGACTACTGCCTCGTCGGGTTGACTGTAGCTGTGGAAATCGGTGGCTCTTTTCATGTCAAGAATGGCTTGGCTTTTTCGGCTATTCCCTTCGGATGATTGGCATCCAATCACTGCGAAGACAATGGCGAGGGCGAGGAAGGTTTGGAAGTGTTTCATGAAGAATGGATCATTCGGGTGCGGCGTGTTGTTGTTGCTTTCGATGCAAGAAGAAGGCGGTGGCTCGGGACAAAAGAACGAGGACAAGGCTGCCCAGAGCCGTTTTGATGAGCAACCCAGGTCCCAATCGGAGTAGCGTATCCAGGACGGACTCTTCAATCGGCACAATGGCTCGTTGCCAAAGCAATCCCATGGCAAGGATAAGCAGTTGACCGGCAAATAAAATCAAGGTTGGAATGAGCATGGTGCTCCGCATGCGCATTTCCATGGCCCAGCCGCTGAGCATGGCCGCTAGCGGAAATGCGAGTAGAAAGCCACCGGTGCTTCCGGTGAAACGCTCCCAACCAAACGTTCCGTAGGCAAATACAGGAGCTCCAAATCCACCAGCGATCAGGTAGATTACCACAGCTAATGTTCCAGATTTCCAGCCCAATAGGGCGGGAAGCAATACGACCAAGAGGGATTGCAAGGTGATGGGAACCCCTTCACCGCTGGTCCATTGCATGGGGGAAAGTACCATGAGCAAGGCCAAGGCTGCAAAAAATGCAGCTGTTTTGGCCCAAGGGGCGGCAGCGTTCAGTTGTTTTTCAAACATGCCTCAATGGCGTTGGTAAATCCGTTGCCATTGTGCATCGAATTCAACGGAATTGTTGTCCCGGTTCACATCGGCCGTTTGACGATCGACGTCGAGTTCCACGGAAGCGATGCGTGAAGTTGTCGGAATGGTGAATGAATAGGTCGGGTTCGTCCATGGCCAATCGGGCAATAAGGATTCATTTTCACCAAGGGCTTTGTGTCCGCGCATCATGACCAAAGGTGCATGGAATCGCTGGACTTCGCCGTTTTCAAAAGTGACGGCAATGTTTTGAGGCATGGGCATGGCGCCTAAGCGTTCCAATTCAATCGTCGCTGAGTCGTCCGATTCATAGACCGATTGAACCGCATAGTCAATGGTATGGGTCGTGTTGATGAAGTATTGGAAGTACCAATCCAAATCCAATCCGCACGCGGATTCCATGCATTGTTTGAGTTCCAGTGGTCCCGGGTGTTTGAATGACCAATTGGCAAAGTAGTCTCGGAGACCTTGGTCCCGGGCTTCGGGACCCATGACGGCCGCAAGTTGTGCCAAGAGCACTTCGCCCTTGGAATAGGCGGCGACCCCATATGCGCGGTTGGTCTGGTAATGATCAGCATGCGTAATGAGCGGCTCCTCATTGCCGCTCAGCGCTTGGTTGATATAACTGCTGTAAGATGAACGGTGTGCATAGCCGGAAGTGATTGCCTCGGCGAACAGGTGACGCATGCACAGTGAAGTTGCGTAGCTCGTCATCCCTTCGTCCATGAATTCATAGAGGCTTTCGTTCGTGGCGAGCACGGCTTGAAACCAAGAGTGTGCCATCTCATGCACCGTAACACCGACCAAACTCCGCAGGCTTCGTTCCCCGGTGATCAGCGTTGCCATCGGGTATTCCATGCCGCCATCACCACCTTGGATGACGGAGTACTGCGGATAGGGGTAAGGACCGATCAATTCATTGAGAAATGCCATGGCCTTGGCGGCATACTCCGGCAGCGCAGCCCAATTCTCATCGTATTCGGCATTGGCTTGGTGATAGAAGTTCAGCGTGACATCGCCCAAACTTTCGGTGCTGTGCAAATAGTCCGGGTCAGCCGCCCACGCGAAGTCAATCACATTTTCGGCTACAAAATTCCAATCTCCACTGGTGCGAGCCGATGTGATGTCTTGCTGCAAAGTGCCGGTTCCTCCAATGGTGTATCCGGCGGGTGCATGAATGGTTACATCGAAATCACCCCAAATTCCATGATACTCACGGCCGATGTATGGCTCTGTATGCCACCCGTCGTGATCATATTCACAGACCTTGGGATACCACTGTGTCATGGAGTATTCGATGCCTTCCTTATTCATCCAACCGCTTCGACGGATTTGACGCGGAACCTGAGCCGACCATGTCATCTCAAATGTGGCGCGTTTTCCGGCGCGAATCGGTGCATCGAGGTTCACTTCTAAAATAGTGCCATCATGAATGAAGTCTACGGGTTTGCCATTCACAAGCAGCGATTCCACTTGGATCCATCCCCATTCTTCTTCCGGCAATTCCACAATGCGCGAGCCCACGCGGGAATCCGGATCGGAAATGGTGCGGGATCGCACATCCATCATGCTTTCCGGTTGAAAGGCATTGAAAAACAAATGAAAGAAAGCGCGATCGAGCGCATCCGGACTGTTGTTCTTCAGTTTCGCTGTCATTTCACCGTGGTACTGGTGCAACGCAGTGTCCAGGGTGATATCCATGGTGTAATCAATGGTTTGTTGCCACCCGGGATATTGCGCTGAAACAGAGGCAAGCGCCGAGAACGCACAGCTGGCCAAAAGAAAGAGTCGAATGTGCATGGAAGAGGAGGTCAAAAGTGAATAGAGCAATGGTGGAAAAGTGCGAAAATAAGGCCAATGGAAAAGACATGGCGTCAACGCAGCACGGTTGTGGGTTTCTCATTGCATTCTTCCGAAGGATCAATAGCATAGATCATCATCCGTTCAGCGGAATTGATGGGGTTGAGCCAAGCCAGAAGCCGGTCCCATTTTCCAGGAGGTACCTGTTGGATGTATTGCATGGAAGGATAGGTCGCTTTGTAGCGTTCAACCCCTTCACCGAGGTGTTGGCTGCCTGAAAAAACGATGTAATTTGGAAACAATCGGGTCGGACTGTTGCACATGACCATGCGGTGATTGAGCTCATCGGTGGAGAGATCACTGCTCCAATAGTTCTCCCAAGAACCGCTGTAGAATTGAGGCGGCATGGCGGGCTTGTCGGTATGCACAATCAGGAAATTGGATAAATCACCTCGGTCGTAGATGGCCGTCATGGCTTCCACGCGGGATTTTTTAGGCTGTACGCCGCAGAATATTCCACCAACGATGAGATTGATGGCGATGAATACATAAGCGGTGCCGCGTTCCAATCGCCGCCGTCGCTGCCAAAATGGAGAGCGTTCTCGAAATGCCATCCAGCCCACACTTCCTGCCACAATGACAAACGGCACCACAGGGAGGATGAAACGCTCTTGTTTATTGGGGAAGTAGCTGTGAAAAACAAAAAAAACGAGCGGAGGCAACACGAGCATCATGTGCTTGCGAGCGATGGCTCCCATGCCGAATGCCCAGGCGAAAGAAAATGGCGGGATGAGCAAGCCGAGTATGACCCAAATGTATTGATGCCAGAAGCCTTGAGGGTAGCCACTAGCGTGTGTGCTGTTGTAGGTGATGTATGCGCGCAACTGGGCAAAGGGTTCCCCCCAAATGATGATGTCTTGGACTTGTCCCAAACTGAAAAACAAAAGTGACGAGAGCGCGAGTGTTCCGATTTCGGATGCGGATTTCTGGAGTTTTTCGCCGGCGCGGTAATTGACCATTGCCATAGCCAATGCCCAGCCAACGGCAAAAACGCCTGCTTGATAGCGCAAAGCAGTTGCTAGTCCGAGGCCAATGCCAGCTACAAACCAAGTGCGCAGTGTTCGTTCCTGTTGGGACTTTTTAAGAATTATCCATGCCGACCACATGAGCGGCGGGATGCAGACAACTTCTACCAATTGCCGCACGCCCAAATGCGGAAACCAAGCAAATCCGGCCAGCGCCAATCCTGCCCAAATCGCACTTTTTCGTCCACCCAACGCTTCTGCAATCCGGTAGCCCAGCCCCACGATCAATAAACTGAACAGTCCGTGAATGAGCCGAATCAAAAACATTTGTGTGGTAGGTGCCACGATTCCTGTCGCCAACATCAATCGAAATATCCCCGAGATCAATCCAGGATAGGCGAGATTGGCTTGGTGCGGAGTAGGAGTTTCAATGCCTTTGTCCAACTGTGTCCATGGCATCCAAGCGTTGTAATCTTCGCCCTCTGCCCACGAGGCGGCAGTTTCAATCACCAAAAAGTGATCATCGTGCATCAGGTATCCGGGCGAATTAATTGCCGCGGCGATGCGGAATCCAAGTCCGATGAGAAGGATTCCTTTGAGGGGGTTTTGCCGGAACCAGGCGGCCAATGTGTGCATCTGGCTCAGCTTGGATTGGCTTGTTGCCTCTTCAGTGCGAGCATTTTTAGGCAAGCAACAGCGGCTTCAATGCCTTTGTTGCCGTGTTCTCCGCCGGAACGTGCCCGGGATTGCTCGATGTTGTCGTCGGTCAAAACGCAGAAAATGACGGGCTTGCCTGAAGCAAGTCCGAGCTGCATCAAACCTTGCGTAACTCCCTGACATACGTAATCAAAGTGGGCCGTCTCGCCTCGAATCACCGCACCAATTGCGATGATAGCATCGCATGGATCATCTCCTTCCAGCATCCACTTGGATGCAAGGGGCAATTCAAATGCTCCTGGAACATAGTGAATGGGCGTGTTTTCGAGGGTGACACCTGCGTCATTCAAGACGCGCAATGCTCCATCCCGCAGGCCATTCGTGATGGCTTCGTTCCATTCAGAAACGACGATGCCCACGCGAAAGTGGGCACCATTGGGCAAAGTTGCCCGGTCGTAATGGCTTAAGTTTTTTCCAGTAGTGGCCATGCAATTGGCTTTGGATCTTAGGATTAACTCATTTGCCAGTGAGCGAGGCGGCCATTGCGGCGGCGCCATTCTTTTGCTGGCTCTTTGGGTAATCGTTTACGATGCGGTCGAGGTGTGATTTGGCGGTAGCGTTGCTTCCCAATTCCATTTCTACCAATGCCGCTTTGTACAAAAACATCGGGGCCAGGACCGCCTCAGCCAATCCAGATTCAGCCGCAGAGATTGCGGAATTGAAAGCAGATCTCGCGGCATCATAATCGCCCAATTCAACGTGGCAGTCGCCTATGTTTCCAGCTGCTAGCGTAGCGATAACGTCATCGTTTGCTTCTGCTTGCTCGAAAGCAGCGATCGCTTCTTCAAAAGCACCGGCGTCACGGTGAACAATGCCCATGCGGTAAGCTGCGCGTGCACCAGCTGCCGTGCCGCTGTGGTCGTTCATGACCTCTTCAAGGCCGGCAGCGAAACCATCACCGTAGGCTGCTAGATCGACAGAGTCCATTTCAAAATAGCTCTCTGCGCGCCAACTGCTCTCCTCTGCTTGTGCTTCGGCCGGTGCAGCAATGAAACTCTGGTAGGCGAGAACGGCTAAAATCAACGCCGCGACACCCCCGATGCCGTAGGTCAGGCTCGAACGGTTTTCGTCAACGAATTTTTCCGTTTTTGTGTATGCTTCACCTACATCCAGCAGGGTATCGTCTTCGGGCTTTGTTTTTTTCGCCATGGGAAATTTGTTAGGTCGAATAGTTTGTCGTGTAAGACCGAGCAAAAATAGTGAAATTCGCATCATGGTACTCGAACAACTTCACCTGCATCATTTCAAGAACCACATTGGATCGGATTTGACGTTCGGTTCACAGGTCAATTGCCTGCTGGGAGACAATGGCAGTGGGAAAACCAACGTTCTGGACGCCGTGCATTATCTATGCCATACCAAGAGCTATTTTAACCCAATTGATGGTCAGAACATTGCGCACGGTGAAGATCAAATGCTCGTCCAAGGGCAGTTTTTGAGGCATGATCAGCGCGAAAAAGTGAGTTGTGCAATTGCGCGAGGGGTTAAAAAAGTGTTTCGCTGGAATGAAAAAGCTTACGATCGATTGGCCGATCACGTGGGTCGATTTCCGGCAGTAATGATTGCGCCGGATGATGCTGCATTGATCCATGAGGGCAGTGAAATGCGACGAAAATGGCTGGATTCTGTCATTTCTCAGTCGGACCGCGCGTACCTCAAGAACATCATGTCGTACAACAAGGCATTGAATCAGCGGAATGCACTGCTGCGCTATTTCGCCGAGAACCGCACTTGGGATGAAGAATCACTGGCGCTTTGGGACGCACAATTGGTTCCATTGGCTGTGGCGATTCGGGCGCGCCGTGTCGCGTTTATTGAGGCATATTCACCCGTTTTTCAAGCCGTGCACGAAGACATCACACAAGGCGTCGAATCGGTTGGGTTGGTTTACCGCTCAGATGTTGGCGCGTCAGAAGATTCCTTTGCGGAACAATTGCGCGTGGCGAGGGATGATGATCGGCGTCTTCGAAGAAGCACTTGCGGCACGCACAAGGATGATGTCTTGTTTCAATTGGGGGATCACTTGTTGAAGCGCTTTGGATCTCAGGGCCAGCAAAAATCGTTTTTGATTGCCTTGCGCCTCTCGCAGTTGGAACACATTGAAGCAGCAACGGGCGTGAAACCCATTCTCTTGCTGGATGATATTTTTGATAAAATCGACGACAAACGGGTGAAAGCATTGATGCGACGGGTGACCAGTGGTACGTTTGGTCAGGTATTCATAACCGATACGGATGTGGAGCGAATTCCTCAAATGTTCCAAGAAACAGGAGCAGACGTGAAAGTCTATTTGGTCGAGCAGGGGGAGGTGAAGGAAGCGCCGAAAAGTGTAAATTCGAACCATGAATCGTAACGATCCGAAACCACTCAAGGCGGCCATCGCTCAATTTGTCAAAGCATATCGCATGCAAAGCAGGTTGGATGAGGTGGATACCGTGAATGCCTGGAATGCCTGTTTTGGTCCAATGGTTCAACGCCAAACCCGTTCCATTCGACTGCATGGAGAAGGAAAGCTCTGGGTGAAATTGAATAGCGGTCCGCTCAAGGAGGAATTGATGATGAGCAAGGGCCAAATTGTTGATCGATTGAACGATCACCTGGGCAGAAAAATCATTGCAGAGGTGATCATTCAATGAATTCAGTGCCGCTCTGCGTAGGTTCTATTGCCCTCGTTGGCACAAAGCGCTCCCTTGAGAAGGCTTGGATGCAACGAATGGCGTACTTTCTTTGTTGAATACAAAAATGAACAAGTTTAGGTTATTGGTGGGTTTGATTTTGGCGGCTGGGGGATTGGTCCTGACCGGAGCGATGTTGCGCCCAAATCACATGCACTCTGAGGGGCAGCCTTACCACACCAAAACATTCCGGATGGCGTACGGCGGATTGCCCGATACCACGAATAGTTTGTTCACCGGCAGCGGAAAATGTGCCGGTTGCCATGGGAAGGATCCCAACCACTTCGCGAGCATCGCAGGCCAATCGGTTCCCCTTGTGCCCATGCCGGATGGATGGGATGTAAATGTCACCGACCATTGGCGCAGCTCGCTCATGGCCAATTCAGCCAAAGACCCATTTTGGCGCGCCAAAGTCCAACACGAGGTATTGGTCAATCCGTCGCATCAATTGGATTTGGAGGACAAATGCACCTCATGCCACGCTCCGCTCGGTCATTTTGCGGCCCATCATGACGGCGATCCACATTACACAATGGCTGCGTTGCTCCAAGACAGCTTGGCCATGGACGGCGTGAGTTGCCTGGCGTGTCACCAGCAATCGCAAGATGCTGGAAACACATTTAGCGGAGAGTTGACCTTCGATGACAGCATGGCGTATGGTCCTTATGGGGCGGGCAAGGACGAGATGCCTTTGTACGATTTGCCCATGGTGACCTACACAGGCTATGAGCCGGCTTATGGCGGGCACATTGCAAGTGGTGAAATTTGCGCCGGTTGCCATTCTTTGGTGACGCAAACAACGGATTTGGAGGGCAATTACACAGGGGCAGATTATGTGGAGCAGGCGACGTACCACGAATGGCTGAACTCCGCGTATGCAGACGATGGCGAAGATCCGCAAACGTGCAATGCATGTCATTTGCCGCGCATTGAAGATCCAGTGGTCATTAGCTCGGGCTATGTCTTTTTGGAGCCGCGCACCCCTTACGGTTTGCATTATATGGTTGGGGGGAATGCCCAAATGCTCGAAATCATGCGTGACAACGTGGATGACTTGGGGCTTGCCGCAACGGCTGAGCAATTTGACACTACACTGGTGCAAACGCGCAAGATGCTGCGGGAGCAAACGCTCGATATTGAAGTGGTTTCTAGCGATTGGATTGACGAATGGGGAGGGAGTGTGCAGCTCAAGTTGACAAACAAAGCCGGCCATAAATTCCCCTCCGGTTATCCTGCTCGTCGCGCTTGGATTGAGGTAAAGGCACGAGTCGGGGATGAAACCATATGGCACAGTGGAGCATGGTCCATCGAGAACGGATCCATCATCGAGTTGGACGAGGCTGGGTTGTCTGCGTATGAGCCCCATCACGATGTGATTTCCGATGAGTCCCAGGTTCAGATTTACGAATTGGTTGCGGCTGATGTGACCGGATCTCCAACGAATCTGTTGGAGCGTGCCGCTTTTTCACTGAAGGACAATCGCCTTACGCCGAAGGGATTCAGTTACGAACATGCCGTTTACGACACCACACGGGTGGAAGGGTTGGCATACGAAGATGAGAGTTTTGACGTAGCCGATGGATCCGATGTGATCACATATCAATTTCCTCCTGCTGACGTCGGTGGTCAGGTTGAGGTGGACGTGCATGTCTGGTATCAGGCGATGCCTCCCAGATGGATCAATTCCATGTTTGAATTTCAAGACAGTACCATTCAGGCCTTTCAAACCATGTTTGAAGCACAAGGTGCCGCGCCGGAATTGGTCAAGGACACCACATTCCTGTTGGCTGTTGCGGGGTCCGTCCAAGAAGACATCGCCTCCGAGCGTTGGTCGGTTTATCCCAACCCTTCCCGGGATGGGCGTGTGACCATGCTCGTGCCTGAACGCGCCCGTGGTGCTTTGTGGGAAGTATATGGCATGGACGGCTCGCGCATGGCTTCGGGTTGGACCCTACCGGGCATGGAGATTTCATTGCCGAAGGCACAAGGGACGTACGCCATCCGGTGGCATCTTGAAAGTGGCGAAGTGATCAGCCGCAAAGCGGTGGTGCGCCGCTAGGTAATGGCAATGCCTGCAGGGGGTAAAGCGCCGTCTTACCGGTTAATCTCACCATCTTCGTCCTCCCCGTCCCACAGCGATTCTGATGCATCATCCGACGCGCCGAGGTAAATTTCCAAGAGCCCTTCTGGAATCGTCACGAACAACTGTTTTTTAGATCGATTTACCCGAATATCAATTTCAGGGGGCAGGGGAATCAGCACTTCTTTTCCATCCCGCAGCACTTCCAAGATGGGATACATGGCATAATCCAAGACTTTATTGATTACGCCAATGGTTTTTTCGTTTTCTGCGTCGGCTACTGTCCAGCCTTGAATTTCGTGGAGGTAGAATTCTGTTTCATCCAATACGGGCAGAAATGTCAAAGGCAAGTAAACATTCGATCCGCCCAATGCTTTGGCCTCTGATTCGGTGTTGACTCCTTCAAACCTGACAATGATTTTTTGCAATGCGCTGTGTTCCTTCGTGGATTCTAGGAAATGGGGTACGAGCCTCCCGCCGATTTCCAACCATATGCAGTCCAACTTGGCATACGACTCAGGCTGATCAGCATCGATGTAAAGAATGACATCGCCCTTGTAGCCGTGTGGCTTTGTAATCTTTCCGAGCAGGAAGCAGTCATCAATGGTCATGGCGTACAAATTATAAGGCAAAGAAAAGGGCTGTCACCTGAGGTGCAGCCCTTTAGCAATATTAACTCGGGAAAATTAGTCTTCCTTTTCGTCTTTCTTTTCGTCTTCCGCCGCTGGCGCTTCTTCCGCTGCTGGCGCTTCTTCCGCCGCTGGCGCTTCTTCCGCCGCTGGCGCTTCTTCCGCCGCTGGCGCTTCTTCCGCCGCTGGCGCTTCTTCCGCCGCTGGCGCTTCTTCCGCTGCTGGCGCTTCTTCCGCTGCTGGCGCTTCAGCTGCTGCTTTCGCTGCTTCAGCCTCAGCCATTACCGCTTTCTGTGCAGCTTCACGCGCTTCGTTCACGGCCTTTTCAGCAGCCAATCGAGCTGCTTTGTCTTTGTCCGATTCGTTATTGAGTTGGTCAATCTTGCCTTGGACCTTCGCAGACTTTTCTGTCATCCACTTTTCGAAGCGTTTCTCTGCTTCGGCTTCGGTCATAGCGCCCTTGCGAACACCATTTAACAGGTGGTTGTGATACACGACACCCTTGTATTTGAGCAATGCCCGAACCGTGTCAGACATTTCAGCTCCAACTTGCAACCAATGCAGGGCACGGTCGTGCTTGATTTCAATGGTTGCAGGATTGGTGTTGGGGTTGTAGGTTCCAACTTTTTCGATATACCGGCCATCACGCGGAGCGCGGGCATCAGCGGCAACTACATGATAGAATGCCTTTCCTTTTTTACCGTGACGTTGGAGTCGGAGACGAGTAGCCATGAGAGAAACGTTTAATAAGGGTCCTAAACCCGGTTGTTAAAATCAGAATATGTTTTCCCGAAAGAGAGCGCAAAAGTACATGGCATCTCCGCAACAAACAAAGGTGGAGCACTTTTTTTTCAGGGGGTGCCATTGAGGCAACAAAATCAGGGGGTAAAATGTCATCTGTAGGAAAGCAGTTAATTTGTGGCAAGACTATGAAGAAGGACAACGAAGAAAAAGTGAGGCCCTCTGGTTCGAAGGTTTCCATTGTCAATGTGATGGCAGGGAGCTTGGATGGTGCAATTGCATCGCACCCGGACGAATCCGATGATGAGCGGAAGGCCATGGGTTTCATCAATGAAGCCGATCATGAGCATGTTCGTGAACTGCTCGCGTCGTGCGACGCCGTCATTGCCGGCGGGCATTCGGTTAACGTGAGTGGTGGTGTAATGGAGGTAGTCAATGATGCCGGACAGCATCCAACTTGGATCTTGTGCACCCGTTCTGGTTTTGAAGCTGACGCGCCCATTTGGAATTCGCCCAACACAGCCAAGTGGCTCGTGTCCGATAAATCGTTGCCAAGTGCCAAAACGAGCGGTTCAGATCGAACATTGGTTTACGGAAGTCTCGAAGCGCCCCAGAAGGGATTGGTTCAGACCATATGTGAAGCATGCGCGGAAGCGAACTTCAAGCGGGTTTTGCTCTTTGGTGGCGGTTTCATCAATGCTGCGTTTTACGAAGCAGGAGCAGTCGATGGGTTTATCGTGACCATTTGTCCGGTGATTGTGGGAAGCGAAAAGCGTGTTCCCATTGTTCAGCCCTCCTTGTCAGGTCCGACCCATTTCACATTGGACAATGTCAAAACGGAAGGGAACTTGGTATTCATCCATTACATTGCAGTACGATGAGCGAAGGAGCTGAAAGCAGCGGTGCATTGAGCAACGTAGAAATTGAACACAAGTTTTTGGTGGGCGATGGGTTTGACCGCGAGGGTTGGGTTGTTGCCTGCCAAGCGTTGGGTCCAGACCGTGAGAAGCAGGTGCGCGTTGTCGATACGTATTACGTCCCTGCACGCGAAAAAGCTTGGATTTACCGCCATCGGTATGATGAAGAAATTCAACAACTCACCGTTAAATCCCGCGGCGGAGATACCGAAGTGCGCACGGAGATCAATCTGGACCTTTCAGGGAATAACCAAGCGGCTAAAGTTGCTGCATTTTTGGCCACCCTGCACATTGAGGAGAAACATGAAGTGGTGAAGCAAATCCATGTATTTGATTTCCCGGATTGTGAAATTGTGCACTACGTTGCAGAATGTGGCAGTCGCATCGCTTCGTGTGTGGAGTTTGAGGCCATTGGAGCAACGAGTGTAGAAGGTGCATTGGCGGTGTTACAGTACTATGAATCCGCTTTGGGATTTGACCCCGTGCAGCGAACCAAAATGAATTTGTTCGACCTCTTGGTTGGCTAAAACTTCGCAAAACAGCAGGTATGAACCGAGAATTGAATCAGGAATACGACACCATTGGATTGGCATCCATGCAGTTGGAGTGCATCGTAGGTATCCATCCGCATGAGCGAATTGCACCGCAGCCGCTCCATGTTGCATTGGAATTGCATTTTGATCGAAGGCCCAACGCTTTTGGAACATCCCTCGCGGATTCGGTCGACTATTCCGTCGTAGCGGGCGAGGTAGCCTTTGTTTTGCAAGTCGGGAAATTCAGACTGCTGGAGACCGCGGCTGAAGCTCTTTGCCACCAATTGCTGGCGCCTGCGCCGCCCGATCGGCCATCGCGCCGACCAGCTGCGGTGAGTCTTCGCCTTCAAAAACCGCTCGCACTGAATGGGGCTGCGGAACCTTGGATTGGCATTACGCGCAATGCCGAAGAAATGGCCTACGGAAAAGAAGTAAATCACTTCGGAGAAGTGGACATTGTGCACGAAAATGATGATTGTGGCATCTACTTGCTGCGCATTCCTCCCGGGGCGAAAATTCCGGCGCATTATCATGCCGAAATGCACGAAGGAGAATTGGTGGTCTCGAATGGCTTAATGCTTCAAAACGAACCGGTTCTTGCGGGAATTGCTCATGTGTGGCCCAAGCACTTTGTCCATGAATACGAAAACCCAACCGATGTTGAGCGGAGTATACTGTGCGTCAACTCGCCCAAATTTATTCCGTCCGATGAGCGATTGGTTGAGCCAGAGGTGTTGAATCGGTCTGGTTTGCAGAGTCCAGTGCCCCATGCCCAACGTTTTTACGGACTCGAAACGGAATAAGCCATGAAACGAAAAACAGCATTGATTACCGGGGCCTCCAAAGGCATTGGCCTCGCCGTAGCCCAACGGTTTGCTCCGGAGCTGAGTGACTTGCACCTTGCAGCGCGCGGTACTGAGGAATTGCAGAAAGCGGCTGAGGCGCTGGCCCGACCCGGTTTGAAAATACACCTGCACTCAGTGGATTTAACGAAAGAAGAAGGAGTGCATGCTTTGGCCCAAGGGGTTTTGTCTACGACGCCCAAACTCGATGTCTTGGTGAACAATGCGGGCCTCTACTTGCCCGGTAGCTTATTGGGAGATAGTCGTTCGGATTTGCGTTATATGATTGAGCTTAATGTTCTGTCGCACTATGACTTAATAAATGCGTTGGATTCTTCTTTTGCGAACGGTGGATACATCTTTGAAATGTCTTCAGTTGCCGCGAAAAAAATGTTTTTTGGGAAGCCAGGGTACAGCATTTCGAAGCACGCACAGGGGGCGTTGATTGAAGCGCTGCGCCACGAGATGCGTCCGCGCGGGGTGCGCGTCACCGCCGTCATGCCCGGACCGACTTGGTCGCATTCATGGGAAGGGGCGACGTTTCCCGAAGATCGACTGTTGGACGCAGCACACGTGGCAGAAGCAATGTTTGCGGCCTGGCAACTTCCGCAAGAGGCCGTGATGGAAGAGCTCGTGATTCGGCCTTTTGAAGGTGACATCGAGTGATGAAATACACCGGCTCGGCGGTGTGCATTTCCTTGGGTATAACGCGTGAATAACTGAAGGTCAAAGAAAGCATTGAAAGCCAAACGCAGCGTGTAGTTTCGAGTGATGTTTTTAATCTATGATACGGAGACTACAGGACTACCACGTGATTGGAAGGCCCCCCTCACAGACAGCGATAATTGGCCACGATTGGTTCAATTGGCATGGCAACTGCATGCCGCTGATGGAAGTTTGATTGCCCGTGGCAATCGCATCATTCAACCGGAGGGGTTTACCATTCCCTTCACATCAGCCAAAATTCACGGCATCACAACCGCGCGCGCTGAGGCGGATGGCATTCCGTTGGCGGAAGCGCTGGCTGAGTTTGATGCGGATCTTGCCCGTGCTTCCTATGTCATGGGGCATAACATCGAGTTTGATGTAAACATCGTTGGAGCGGAATACCATCGTCTCCAGCAACCCATGGAGAAGCTGACGGGCAAGCCGGTCATTGATTCCAAAAATGAAGCCACGGATTATTGCGCGATTCCCGGTGGACGAGGAGGCCAGTACAAATGGCCGACGTTGACCGAACTCCATCAGAAACTCTTTGGGGAAGGGTTCGGCGAAGCACACGATGCCGCGTACGATGTGGATGCCACCGCCAAATGCTTCTTCGAGTTGTGCCGCTTGCGGGTGATTCAACGACCAGAATTGACTGACCCGGATGGCATTCAGTATGAAGCGCCAAAATTGGAGGCCGCCAATTTCGCGGCGGCCAAGCCCGAGAAAAAACAGGCAAAGAAACCGCCTAGTGATGCTGCGGCTGCGGCTGCTGTATCTGACGCTGTTTCGGTGGTCCACCTCCATACGCATAGCAAGTTCAGTATTCTCCAGGCGGTCAGCAGTGTGGCAGAGTTGACAAAGCAGGCGGCAGATTTTGGCATGAATGCGTTGGCGATTTCCGATCATGGAAACATGATGGGAGCGTTTCAATTTGTGCGAGAAGCGAATAAGAATGGCATAAAGGCCATTGTCGGCGCCGAGCTAAATGTCTGCCGTGAGCATGAAAACCGCAGCGTCAAAGACGATGGGTATCCCACTGTACTACTGGCCAAAAACAAGGCAGGTTACCACGAACTGACCAAGCTCAGTTCCAAGGCATACACTGACGGTTTTTATTATGTGCCCCGAATCGACAAGCCATTGATTGCCGAGCACTCGGAGAACATCATCGCTACTACGGGCGGGTTGTTCGGGGAAGTGCCTTCGTTGATCCTCAATGTTGGCGAACAGCAGGCGGAGGAGGCCTTTCTTTGGTGGAAGGAGACCTTGGGTGATAATTTTTATGCTGAAATCAACCGCCACGGTCTCGAGGAAGAAGATGTGGTGAATGAAGTGTTGTTGCGTTTTTGTGCGAAGCACGACGTGAAATACATCGCCGCAAACAATTGTTATTACGCCGAGAAGAAACAAGCAGATGCCCATGACATCTTGCTGTGCGTCAAGGATGCTCAAAACGTGAGCAAGCCCAAACGCTACATCGGCAAGCGCGGTCGGGAATTTCGATTCGGCATGCCGAACGAAGAATGGTACCTCAAATCACCGGCGGAGATGCGAAAGTTGTTTGCTGATCTGCCTGAAGGCCTCACCAATGCCCAAGCCATTGCGGACAGCTGTGAATCCTATGTACTGGAGCGCGACGTCCTTTTGCCGGCGTATGAAATTCCGGTGGAATTCGTTCATGCAGAAGATGCAACGGACGGCGGCAAGAGGGGAGAGAACGCCTATTTGCGCCACTTGGCATACAAGGGGGCTGAGAAGCGCTACCCTGAGATCACTGATGAAATCCGCCAGCGGTTGGATTTTGAGTTGGAGACCATTGAGCGCACGGGCTACCCGGGCTACTTTTTGATCGTACAGGATTTCACCGGTGCGGCCCGTGAAATGGGAGTAAGTGTGGGACCAGGGCGTGGGTCAGCCGCGGGATCCGCCGTCGCCTACTGCGTCGGCATCACCAACGTGGATCCCATTGCTTATGATTTGCTGTTTGAGCGATTTCTCAATCCGGACCGGGTGAGCCTGCCCGATATTGACATTGACTTCGATGACGAGGGGCGAGGAAAGGTGATTGACTATGTGATTGATAAATACGGTGCCAACCAAGTTGCTCAGATCATCACCTACGGTTCCATGGCAGCTAAGAGCTCCATTCGAGACACTGCGCGCGTGATGGAATTGCCATTGGCGGAAGCGGATCGCATTGCGAAGCTCATGCCTGATATCAGCCTCAAGAAGCTGTTTTCGTTGGACGATAAGACGCTCAAGGAAAAGCTCCGAGGTGCGGAGGGGTTGCAGCAGGTGAATATGATCAAGGATTTGGCCAAAAAGCCGAGTTTGGAAGGACAAACCTTGCGAACGGCTCAGGTCCTCGAAGGGAGTTTGCGCAACACAGGCATTCATGCGTGTGGCGTCATCATCACGCCGTCCGACATTACCAATTACGTTCCTGTAGCCGTCGCCAAAGACAGCGATATGGCGTGTACACAATTTGACAATGCTGTTGCTGAAGATGCAGGATTGCTCAAAATGGACTTCTTGGGGCTCAAGACCTTGACGATTATCAAAGATGCAGTCCGCAACGTCAAGGACCGCCATGGATTGGACCTGGACCCGGATGCCTTCCCATTGGACGACGAAAAAACATACGAGTTGTTTCAACGTGGTGAAACGATTGGGATTTTCCAATACGAGTCCGCGGGCATGCAGAAATACTTGAAGGAATTGAAGCCTACGGTTTTTGGTGACCTCATCGCCATGAACGCCTTGTACCGGCCTGGCCCGCTCGAGTACATTCCTTCTTTCATTCGACGGAAGCACGGCACCGAAGAGATTTCCTACGACGTGGACGCGTGCAAGGAATACTTGGAGGAAACTTATGGCATCACGGTGTACCAAGAGCAGGTGATGTTGCTTTCTCAAAAACTGGCGGGATTCACCAAGGGAGAGGCCGATACGCTTCGAAAAGCGATGGGTAAGAAGAAAGCGGACCTCATCGCAAAGATGAAGCCGCAATTTCTCGCCCAGGGCGAAGAGCGTGGGCATGATCCCACGCGCCTTGAAAAGATTTGGAAAGACTGGGAAGCGTTCGCAGCGTATGCATTCAATAAATCGCATTCAACGTGTTATGCCTGGGTAGCCTACCAAACGGCCTACCTCAAGGCGAACTTTCCCGCGGAATACATGGCTGCTGTCCTTTCCAACAACATGAGCGACATCAAGCAAGTGACGTTGTTCATGGAAGAGTCGCGTCACCGCGGCATCCCTGTATTGGGACCCGATGTCAACGAATCCCTGTTCAAATTCCGCGTGAACGCAGCCGGTGCCATTCGATTTGGATTGGGTGCGATGCGGGGCGTGGGAGAAGGAGCGGTGGAGGCCATCATTGCCGGGCGAGAGGACGGGGCAGGTGCGTACAAGGGCTTGTTTGATTTTGCGCGCAGGGTTTCACCCAAAGACGTGAACAAGCGTGTGTTCGAAGCATTGGCTTTGGGCGGCGGATTTGATGGATTCGAAGGGCTGCATCGTGCGCAATACTTTGCGTTGGATGAGAAAGGGCGGACGCTCATCGAGCTGGCCGCTCGTTACGGTGCGGGTCATCAAGAGGACGAAAACAGTTCGCAAGCATCCCTCTTTGGAGGTATGGAAGAAATGGAAATGCCGGAACCCACCATTCCCGTGTGCGAACCATGGGATCAGATGGACTTGTTATCACGGGAACGCGAAATCATTGGCGTTTACATTTCCGGCCACCCATTGGACAAATTCCGATTCGAGATCAGGCACCTATGCAGCCCCAAGGACGGATTGGAAGTGCTGGATTATCCGTTGAATTGGCGTGGGCGAGAACTCCGATTTGCCGGTTGCGTGGCGGAATGCCAGCACCGAATTTCCAAAGCGGGCAAGCCATTTGGCAGCGTTACAATTGAAGATTACCGCGGCAGTCAACGGTTCATGTTGTTTGGCGAAGATTACCTTAAGTTCAAAGATTACCTTGTGGAAGGGTGGTTCTTGTTTGTCAAAGGTTCGGTGGAGCAGCGCCGTTTCCGGGATGACCCCAACGATGTGGAGTTCAAAGTCCGGCACATCGAACTGTTGGCCGATGTGCGTGAGAAGTTTATTGCACGGCTCCGGCTTCAAATTGACATCGCGGTGCTCGACGAGCACCGATTGGATCACCTCGGACAGCTGGTGGAAGAAAATCCCGGCCAAGTGGGGCTTACCCTTGAGATGCATGATGCAGGCTCGGCAGTTGAAATGCCAAGCCGGAGCAGAAAGGTGGAATTGAGCGATGGATTTGTGGAAGCCTTAGAAGAATTGGTTGTTCAGGGCGGTGTCAAATACCGGTTGGAGATGGCCAAGTGATGCCTTGGAACGAAGCGACGGACTCAACAGCGCTCGCTTGCATCTCCGAATGATCCCGCAATACGGTGCCCAGGGATTAAAGGTTGGATTGTCACTTTTAAACCAAAGTTTGCAAAAAAGGTGGAAAAAAGAGGCATCTGATGGGGGTGGGAGCGGTGGAAGCGATGAGTTGCGCATTTACCTTTGACATACAAATCACAGTGCGACAAAACGCGCATTCAAAAACGATTGAATTATGGCTGTAGAATTTACCAATGAGAACTTCGATGACATGGCGTTGAAAAGCGACAAGCCTGTTATTGTTGATTTCTGGGCCGAGTGGTGTGGACCTTGCCGAATGGTGGGTCCCGTCATTGAGGAGCTTGCCAACGATTACGACGGCAAAGCTGTCGTGGGCAAGGTCAATGTAGACCAACATGGAGACATTAGCATGAAATATGGCGTTCGCAATATCCCTACCATCCTTTTTTTGAAAGGAGGTGAAGTAGTGGATAAAAGCGTGGGTGCGGTTCCAAAAAACGTACTCGTTGAAAAGCTTGAGGCGTTGATGTAGGCCTCTGGGATTGTTCCTTTGGGGCTTCGTATGAGGTTCTGCAACGGCGCAATGCTTCACTGCATTCACAACGATAAAAAGTCCCTGCCTTTCCGGTGGGGATTTTTTGTTTCAATCGCACTAACTTTAAGGTCATGCCTGCAACTGTAGATCCTGCTTTGCTTCAGCGCTTTGGTCGCTTGGAATTTTTGGCGCGCCAAGCAGTGGAGGGGTTCATAACGGGATTGCACCGCAGTCCATTCCATGGTTTTTCAGTGGAATTTGCGGAGCACAGGCTGTACAATCCCGGCGAATCGACGCGGCACATCGATTGGAAACTTTTTGGCCGAACGGATAAACTTTTCGTCAAACGTTACGAGGAGGAAACCAACCTTCGGTGCCAACTCGTGGTTGACTGCAGCGGGTCCATGTGGTATCCCGGCGAAGTCGATCCGAATGGTCCAGAAATGAACAAGCTGAAGTTTGCTGTGCATAGCAGTGCCGCTCTGATGGAATTGTTTCGCCGACAGCGAGATGCGGTAGGGTTGAGTCTCTTCAGTGATTCCCTGGAGTCGCACATGCCGGCTAAGTCGTCAAACGTGCATTTGCGTGCCGTTTATCAGGAGCTCGAAGCCTTATTGGACGAATCCAATGACCGCAGGGCAGAAACGGGTGCTGTTGATGCCCTTCACCAGATTGCGGAAGCAAGTCCACGCCGATCCCTGGTTGTTGTTTTTAGTGACCTTTTGGATCGAGGTGGGGATGTGGATGCCATGATGGCAGCATTGCAGCATTTGCGGCACAACAAGCACGAGGTTGTTGTTTTTCATGTGCTGGACAAAGCAACCGAAGTGGACTTTGAATTTGAAGACCGCCCCACCATATTCCAAGATTTGGAAACAGGGACGGAGATTCGCCTGCACCCGTCGGAAGTTCGAGATTCTTACACCCTTCGCATGTCCGAATTGCGAAAGGAGTTGGAGTTGCGTTGTTCACAGTACCGCGTGGACTGGATTGATGTGGATATTGCCGCTGGCGTTTATCCGGTGTTGTCAGCTTACTTGGCCAAGCGCGCCAAGCTCCGGTCCTCACGTTTTTGATTCTCGAATCAATTGATTTTGTGTCTTTTGGAAAGGAGTAGAGAAAAGATCCCTGACCCAATCGAAACTTTTTTTTCGAATGAGGCGTATTCACCTTGCGTGAGAACGGTCAGATGGCTTATCTTTGCGCTCCGCTACAAATGAGTAGCACACTGTTGTGAAACGGTCTGGTAGTTCAGTTGGTTAGAATACATGCCTGTCACGCATGGGGTCGCGAGTTCGAGTCTCGTCCAGACCGCCAACAAATGTCACTAAGCCCCGTATATCCT
>Ga0206124_10000507_pt1 | contig 31018 bp, 20 predicted proteins | sample Helgoland_Spring_3_FD_148671 | JGI IMG/M metagenome (GOLD analysis project Ga0206124, IMG submission 148671) | Pelagic subsurface seawater microbial communities from Kabeltonne, Helgoland, North Sea - Helgoland_Spring_Bloom_20160321_2 | ecosystem: Environmental > Aquatic > Marine > Epipelagic ... | reverse complement strand
CAAAATGATTCGTTGGATAATTGTCATTGTTATTCTCGGTATAATTGATTTTTACGCCTTTCAAGCGTTTAAAACTATTTTTAAAAGTAAAGCTACAGGCTACACATACGTCATATTATCCGTGACAGTGATAGGTTATTTACTATATCACACTATTTTCACCGATCGTTCAGGAGGATTAAACACTAAAATAAATTTGGCAATTGGTTTATTTTTAACGTTTTACATACCAAAGCTGGTGTTGGTAATAGTGATGTTTGGCGAAGATTTAATTCGAATTCCACAAGCATTATTTCATTATTTCTTTCAAGATTCAACTTCGAGAATTTTTTATTTCCCTTCAAGAAGAGTGTTTATAAGCAAAATAGGAGTTATTCTAGCGGCTATTCCGTTTTCAGCTTTTTTATATGGAATGTTTAAAGGACGCTATAATTTTAAGGTATTAAATTATAAAATGTATTTTGAAGATCTTCCTGAAGCTTTTGATGGTTATCGAATAACACAAATAAGTGATATCCATATTGGCAGTTTTGATAATAAAGAAAAGCTCGAATATGCTATAGATTTGATCAATGAGCAAGCATCAGATACGATTTTGTTCACAGGAGATTTGGTTAATAATAGAGCGGATGAAATGATCAGATGGAAAGATAGTTTTACAAAACTAAAAGCACGAGATGGGCTATTCTCAATTTTAGGGAACCATGATTATGGAGACTATACACGTTGGGAAACGGAGGAACTAAAGAAATTAAATTTTCAAAATTTAATTAATATTCAAAAAGAAATAGGATTTGATTTATTGTTGAATGAAAGTAGATTTATCGAGAAGGATAACCAACGAATTGCAATTATTGGGGTCGAGAATTGGGGAAAAGGTTTCAAGCAAAAGGGAGATTTGAAAAAGGCTAGCGAGATTATAGATCCGAAAGATTTTAAGATTCTGTTAAGTCATGACCCTTCTCATTGGGAATATCAAGTCGTTGATGATGAATATCATTATCATTTGACTCTTAGTGGACATACTCATGGCATGCAATTTGGTATTGAGATTCCAGGTTTAATAAAGTGGAGTCCAGTGAAATGGCGGTATAAGTATTGGGCAGGGATTTATGAAAAAAACAAACAATTTATAAATGTAAATAGAGGCTTTGGTGTCTTGGCATATCCCGGAAGAGTTGGGATATGGCCAGAAATTACAGTTATAGAGCTTAAAAAAGGCCAACAACCCGCATAAAACAGAGGAATTGGCGTTTTTAGAATAAAATTTACTATTTTTAAGAAATTACTATGAAAGCCTCTGGAAGCGCTCAAGTTTTCATCAGTGACAAAAAATCGTAGGTTAGTAGCCAATGTGTTTAAGTTAAAACTTGATATTATGTCAAAATTTGGGGAACTTATTGATGTTGATATTCCTGTCTTATTAGATTTTTTTACTGACTGGAATGAAGAATCGGCAGAAATGCATGCAGTGTTGAGAGATGTGGCCGCCGCCCTGGGGGATAAGGCTAAAGTAATAAAAATTGATGTTGATAAGAATAAGGATCTTGCCGATGCTTTACGCATTAAGGCATTACCGACTTTTATTATTTACAAAAGTGGAGAAATGAAATGGCGTCAAAGTGGTGAGCAAGACGCAAACACGCTTATAGGATTGATTCAGGAATACGCTTAAAATTGAATCCTTTAGCAGAATAAATGTCCAAAAATCTCGGTAGAGTATATTGCATGTTCTTAAAAGCTTTCTCACTGTCATGAAAGACAATAATACTACCGCGATCAACATTCTTTATAACATTTTTTAGGCATTCTTGTGGTAATACCTTCTTGTTATAGTCTTTAGATAAGACCGTCCACATAATAATTTTAAAATCAGCACCTAAGATGAGTTTAGATTGCTCTCTGTTAATCCGACCATATGGAGGTCTAAATAATGAACTATCTATGTGTTGTTCTGCCAAATTTATATCATTTAAGTAGGTTAAATTATTAGTTTTCCAGCCGTTCATATGATTAAAAGTGTGATTTCCAACAGCGTGCTTTTCTTTCAAAATCCTTTGGTAAATACGTGGATGTGCTTCTACATTTTTACCAATGCAAAAAAAGGTAGCTTGAGCTTTAAATTTTTTTAAACAATCAAGAACCCAATCAGTAATTACAGGAGTTGGTCCGTCATCAAAAGTTAAATAAATAACCTTTTCATCAGTATCAATATACCATGTGCGGTTAGGAAATACCGCCTTAAATATTTCAGGAATCTTGACAGGCAAGAAATTCATCTATTAATTTATATCAATTTTATTATTAGAGTCATTCGGTATATCAGTGTCTGAACGTACGGGAGAGTCATAAACATCATCACCTATTAGGGTATTAAACAATCTTAGAGTAGCATTAAACATTTGCATCTCAGTGGTTATAAACTCTTCATCATTTTCATTGATTATGATAACATCAACTAATCCCCTGTAGCGCTCAATATCTGTGTATATTTCTTCAAATAGACGTCTTTGATTAGCCAGTGTTAATGAGCTGTAATAATTTAGATTTTCTTGATATTTCTTGGATACCTCGATGAATAATTGGCGTGCTTTGGACGTGGAATTTAATTCATAATACGCGCTAATATAGGGCTCAAGTAAGGTATAATAGCCAAAAACGTCAACAGGCATTTTTTCCATGGCTAAGTCTGCAATTTCCTCAGCTTTTTCGACTTCATTTACATTGATTAATGCTTCAATTAAACGTGCTAAATTCCCTCTGTAGGTAATGCCATTTTTTCGAGTTTCAACATCGTGATAAATATCTGTATCACCACTATTACCCCATTGCCACTTAGTCACTAATTGATACATTTTTTCCGCATCAACTCGACCCATATCAAAAGGATTTGCTCTATCAACCTTGGTTTGTATAGGAACTAACTTATAACAAAGACCATCTAACTGTAAATAATCTTTCATCCAAATATAATCATCATCCCCAAATGCACCTCCAGTGAAATAAATCGGTCTTTCCCAATTATTATTTGCAATAATATCAAGCATAAGTAGTCTGTTTTTTATTAATGCATTTCCCTTAATTCTAATATCTATAAACGGAACTATTTTAGTGCTGTCTCTAAGTGGAACAATGTTATTTGCCAATACTGTTTCTTTATTGACAGGAATTCTCACATTTTCAGTTGGTAAATAATTTGCGTTTAATTCTTGTGATCGAATTCTACTTATATCATAGCCATTCTGCTGAAGAATATGTTTATATTTTGTTCGTGGGTCATCACTTGTTATGAAATTCATAAATTCTTTAATCGGGATGGTATCACTTGTGATGGTGTCTTTTATAATGTAATCACGAGTCCCATATTTGTATTTGTCATGGGCTAATGAGGACGGAATTGGCTCACTCTCATAAGCCTTTCTTTTCATTTGATCGATATACCAATCAGTTTGAAATAAACTTGTATTAACAACACGTACATCTGTTCGAATACCCTCAATCTCTTGCGCATACCACAATGGGAAGGAGTCATTGTCTCCAATTGTAAATAATATGGCATTGGGATCACACGATTCGAGGTATTTTATGGCCATTGCATGAGCAGTTTCTCGACCAGAACGATCATGGTCATTCCAATTATTTGACGCTAAAACTCCTGGAACAAGAATAAGACTCATCATGCTAATCGCGGGAGCTAATATGCCACTTTTGATGTGCTTTTTTAAGTAGTTAATTATGGCATATGTACCAAATCCAATCCATATGGCAAAAACATAGAATGATCCTACCACGGAATAATCACGCTCTCTTGGTTCAAAAGGCCTGACATTTGTGTAAACTTGAATAGCAAGTCCCGTGAAAAGAAAAAACACTAATAAGGTCCAAAATAATTTTTTATCATTATTGTATAGGAAAAACAAACCAATCAATCCTAAAATTAATGGCAGAAAATAGTAAGTATTTCTTGCTTTGTTATTCAATACATCGCTTGGTAAATCATTTTGAGAAACCCCCAAATGCCACTCATCGATTGGTTTAATACCACTAATCCAATTACCATGAGAATCATATTTTCCTTGAATATCATCTTGTCTTCCCGTAAAGTTCCACATGAAATACCTCCAATACATGTAACCTAATTGGTATTCAAGTAAATAGGCAATATTGGAAGCCATAGACGGTTTTTCGACATCAATATATTGGCCAAATTGACGTAAAAAATCATGATAATCGTCGAAGTCTATTAATCCTTTCGCGGCTTTGCTTTTGGTTTCGTTAATAATATTTCTTAATTCATTTTGCATTTGAAATTCCGGCTTTAAATTAAAATTTAAATAGCCAGTATACATCATGTAATTCTTCGCATGCTCAGAACTCCACATTCTTGGTAGCAATGAAGCGTGTTTTGAATTATAATTTTGATTATTGTTCTCATAGTCATTTACGATAACATACTTCCCTTTTTCAAAGTCACGCTCATATTTTGGTTTGTCATCAACATAAGGATTATTTTTATCCAATCCGGAGTACATATCAGTAAATTGTGGGCCATAAAACAAGTGTGTCTTAGGGTACTGCTCAAGGTTATAATACGCTAGTAATTCTCTTGCATTAGAAGGGTTGTTTTCATTTATAACCACATTAGCATTGGCTCTAATGGGGAGCATTAACCACGTAGAAAACCCTATGAGTAAAAATGCTAAACATAAAATACCGGTATTAATATGTCTTAATCCTTTTCGACGCGTAAATTTTATACTAAGATAAAATGTCGCAATTAAGACAATTCCCGCTATTACAGAGCCTGAATTGAAAGGAAGCCCAATCGAATTGATAAAAAATATTTCTATGGCACTAAAGTAAAGAAGAATATTTGGAGCCAATAATTTAAAAATGAAGAGAAGGACGCCAACCACCGAGAGGTTGGCAATTATGAAATTTTTTGTGGTGATTGTTTGATAGTTTTTAAAAAAATAAATAAGTCCGATGGCCGGGATTGTTAACAATCCCATAAAATGAACTCCGAAAGATAAGCCCGTTATGAAGGAAATTAGAATCAACCACTTATTTCCACGTGGTTTGAACATGTCTTGTTCCCATCTTAGACCCAAATAAAACATGACAGACATAATTAATGTTGCCATTGCATAAACTTCTGTTTCTACGGCATTAAACCAAAATGAATCTGTAAATGTAAACGCTAAACTTCCTACTAAGGCACTACCTAAAATAGCGTTGTTTTGGATTGAGGTATTTGACTCGATTGAACCAACAACTTTTTGAAGAAGCATTGTAATTGACCAAAACATAAAAAGAATCGTGAAAGCACTTGAGAAGGCACTCATCATATTCATTAACCACCCTATTTGAGAAGGATCTGTAGAAAAGACAGAGAAAAAAGCACCAAGCATCTGAAATAAAGGAGCTCCTGGGGGATGACCAACTTGTAGCTTACTAGATGTTAAAATGTATTCTCCAGCGTCCCAAAAACTCACTGTGGGTTCAACCGTTAAAGTATACGTTACTAAAGCTACAAAAAATGCAAACCATCCTAGAATGGTATTCCACTTTTTAAAATTATTTGAATTCATAAGAAGTTGTTGTTACTGCCCAAAAATTTAATAATAATTCTAAAACAGAGTGGTGTTTTTAGTGAAACGTTAAATAATGATAATTATTTTTTTCCAAAAATATTTGTGCAAATAAAACTTTGTTCTAAATTTGCACACCTTATAAATCATTGGCCCATGGTGTAACTGGCAACACGTCTGTTTTTGGTATAGAAGAGTCTAGGTTCGAGCCCTAGTGGGCCAACAAAAGCTTTCCATCTCAGGAAAGCTTTTTTTTTAATCATATTTTAAAGGTGAGAACAGGTCTTTTTGCATGATTTACCAAGTCCTCGCTAACACTACCATTAAAAAAATGAGCAATGCCTTTACGACCGTGTGTGCTGATGCCAATAAGCCCTGCATCAATATGATGTGCAAAATTTAAAATACCCTTCTCAATGGTATAATCATTAAACACATTTATTGTGTAGTTTTTGAATCTTGAATTTTTTAAAAATTTATGAAAAGTTGAGTCAGCATCATCGGTGGTAATAAACTTACTTGGCGTGTTTACAATAAGCAAATGTAAGGTGGCGTTAAATAGCTTGGCAAATTTAATGGCTTTTTTAAAGCTGACTTTGTTTTCATCGGAAAAATCAGAGGCGTATACAAAGTTTTTGACCCGAAATGTTTTGTGATAATTTTTAATGACTAGAACAGGGATATCGCTCATTCTAACTACTTTTTCAGTATTGGATCCAATAAACATTTCTCGAAACCCACTAACCCCGTGAGATCCCATGACAATTAAATCAATTTGAAGACTTTTACAGGTATCCATAATACCATCGAAAGCTTGATGAAATTTTACAATTTCATTTATTTTAACTTTTTTTAAAAAAGGTTTATCAGTAAGATTTTCAAAGCGTTTTTTAGCTAGTTTTAAATAAAAAAGAGCCTCGGGTAATTCACTTCTCGAGTTGAGAGCATCAACTTCGTTGATAGGAAGTTCAAGCATGTGTAACAAGTAAATTTCACAATCATGTTTTTTGGCGAGCTGTGCTGCTACGTGAAGCGAATAATCTGCTTGAATTGAAAAGTCTGTTGGAACTAATATTTTTTTCATTAAAAGTTAAGTTACCTTATAAATTTAATGAAAAAAAATGACAACTTAAGGTTTGTATAAGTCTGTAGAAATATTGTATATTTGCAGCGTTGAAAGAAAAAGATTAAGGAGGGGACAAAAAGTCCCCTCTTCTTATACTAAAAAATGTTTAGAGCAAAAGTAAAAGATTTATTAGACGATTGTCTTAACCAAAGACCTGATTTATTTTTAATAGATTTTGATATCATGGGGGATAATCAAATAAAAATTATTTTAGATGGTGATGATGGTGTACTTGTTGAGGACTGTATGCTTGTTAGTCGTGCCATAGAACATAATTTAGATCGTGAGGTAGAAGATTTTTCACTCGAAGTAGCTTCGGCGGGTGCGACATCTTCACTGACTCATACAAGACAATATTTAAAAAATATTGGTAGAACATTACAAGTAGAAACGGTTACAAACCAAAAATTTGAAGGATTACTCAGCCATACTGATGAAAATGAAATTGTGATTGCGTGGAAAGCAAGAGAACCAAAGCCAGTAGGTAAAGGTAAGGTGACAGTACAAAAAACAAGAATATTAAAACTCGACGAAATCAAAGAAGCGAAAGTTAAGATAAAATTTTAATCTAGTACGAAAATTATGGAAAATATTGCGTTAATTGACTCATTTTCAGAATTTAAAGACGACAAACTAATTGATCGTGTTACTTTAATGGCCATTTTAGAAGATGTATTTAGAAATGCATTAAAAAAGAAGTTTGGAGATGATGATAATTTTGACATTATTATAAATCCAGATAAAGGTGATTTAGAAATATGGCGAAATAGAGTTGTTGTTGCGGATGGTGATGTTGAAGAGCCTAACCAAGAAATATCGTTATCTGAAGCTCAAAAAATTGAGCCAGATTTCGAGGTAGGAGAAGATGTGTCTGAAGAAGTAAAGTTGATAGATTTGGGGCGTCGTGCAATTTTAGCCTTGAGGCAGAATTTAATTTCTAAAATACATGAGCATGACAACACAAATATTTATAAGCAATTTAAAGACTTAGTAGGAGATATTTATACTGCTGAGGTGCATCATATCAGACATCGTGCTATCATTTTATTAGATGACGATGGGAATGAAATCATTTTGCCAAAAGACAAGCAAATTCCGTCAGATTTTTTTAGAAAAGGAGAAAATGTTAGAGGTGTTATTGAAAGTGTCGAACTGAAAGGTAACAAGCCAGCTATCATTATGTCTCGAACTTCACCGTTATTTCTAGAAAAGTTATTCGAACAAGAGATACCTGAGGTTTTTGATGGTTTAATTACTGTAAAAAAGGTTGTTCGGATACCCGGTGAAAAAGCAAAAGTTGCTGTAGACTCATACGATGATCGTATTGACCCTGTTGGTGCCTGTGTTGGGATGAAAGGGTCTAGAATTCATGGGATTGTTCGTGAATTAGGAAATGAAAATATAGATGTGATAAATTTCACTAACAATATTCAACTTTTTATCACAAGAGCATTAAGTCCAGCAAGAGTTACCTCGATTAAGTTGGATGAAGAAAACCATCGTGCCGAAGTTATGCTTAAACCAGAAGAAGTGAGTAAAGCTATTGGTAGAGGAGGTCATAATATTCGTTTAGCTGGTCAGTTGACTGGATTTGAAATAGATGTTTTCAGAGAAGGTGTAGAAGAGGATGTTGAGCTTTCGGAATTTTCGGATGAAATTGATACATGGATTATTGATGAATTCTCTAAAGTTGGTTTAGATACTGCTAAAAGTATTCTAGAGCAAGATGTTGATGATTTGGTAAAACGTACAGATTTAGAAGAAGAAACAATTAATGAGGTTATGAGAATTCTTAAGGAAGAATTTGAAGAATAACATATTTAGTATATATTAAAGCAGTTTATGGCTGAAACAATTAGGTTAAATAAAGTATTGCGGGAATTAAATATTTCTATCGACAGAGCCGTTGATTTTTTAGAAACCAAAGGCATTGAAGTAGAAAAACGTCCAACCACAAAGATTTCGTCAGAAGTTTACCAAGTGTTGTCTGACGAATTTGAAACAGACGCAAACAAAAAAGTAGCTTCTAAAGAGGTTAGCGAAGCTAAACTCAAAGAAAAAGAAGCTTTAAGAGTAGAGCGCGAAAAAGAAATTGAGGCTAAACTTCAAAAGGAAGAAGCTGCAAAAGTTGAGGTAGTCAAAGCAAAGTCAACACTTGAAGGTCCAAAACAGGTCGGAAAAATTGATTTAGACACCAAAAAGCAAAAAGTAGAACCTTCCCCCGATGCCACTCCACCACAAGAGAAAGAAAATACAGAAGAAGTCAAAAAGCCAACTGAAAAAGAGATATCCGTTACTGACTCAAATTCTGATGAATCTAAAGTGGTCGAAGAAGTTAATGCTTCTAAAGGTGAAAAATTAACAGATACTGAAGAGCCAAAAGAGGAAAAAGTTGCTACGAAATATCAAAAGTTAACTGGTCCAAAAATCTCAGGTAACAAAATTGATTTATCGCAATTTAATAAGCCTAAAAAGAAAAAAGAAGAAAACAAATCTTCGGATAAAGCCGCTGATGCCAAGAAAAAACGAAGAAGAATTAGCAAAGCCAGCCCATCAACTGGGGGTGGTTCTGGTAGAGCATCAGGAAATAATAGAGCTTCTGGTAATAGAGGGAAAGCAAGAGGAGGTCAAAGGAGACCTCAGGCAATAAAGGCTGAGCCAAGTGCTGAGGAAGTTCAAAAACAAGTTCGTGAAACGTTAGAAAAACTTCAAGGCAAAACTAACAAAGGTAAAGGAGCAAAATATAGAAGAGAAAAAAGAGATCAGCATAGAGAGCAAACAGAAATAGATCAACAAATTGAAGCAGCAGAAAGTAAAATTTTAAAAGTCACAGAATTTGTCACTGCTAATGAAGTTGCTACGATGATGGATGTTGGAGTTAAAAAAATTATATCTGCCTGCATGTCCCTGGGGATGATGGTAACCATGAATCAACGATTGGACGCTGAAACATTATCGATTGTTGCTGAAGAATTTGGTTATAAAGTTGAATTTATTACTGCAGATATTGAAGAGTCTTTTGAAGAAATTGAAGATAAAGAGGAGGATTTATTACCAAGAGCACCGATAGTTACTGTCATGGGACACGTAGACCATGGTAAAACATCCTTGCTTGATTACATAAGAAAAGAAAATGTTATTGCAGGAGAATCTGGTGGAATAACTCAGCATATTGGTGCTTATGGAGTAGAGCTAGAAAATGGTGAAAAAATAGCCTTTTTGGATACGCCAGGGCATGAGGCTTTTACGGCAATGCGTGCCCGTGGAGCACAAGTGACTGATATTGCTATCATTGTCGCAGCAGCAGATGATGATATTATGCCTCAAACTAAAGAAGCAATTTCTCATGCCCAAGCGGCAGGAGTACCAATAGTTTTTGCAATCAACAAGATAGATTTGCCAGATTCAAATCCAGAAAAAATAAAGGAAGGATTGGCTCAAATGAATCTATTGGTTGAAGATTGGGGTGGTAAAATTCAATCTCATGATATTTCTGCAAAAGTAGGAACTGGAGTCAATGAATTATTAGAAAAAGTATTACTTGAAGCAGAATTATTGGAATTGAAAGCTAATCCAAATAAAGTAGCTCAAGGGACAGTCGTTGAAGCGTTTTTAGATAAAGGACGAGGTTATGTTTCGACCATTCTTGTTCAGGCAGGAACTCTCAGAATCGGAGACTATGTGTTAGCTGGAAAGAATAGCGGAAAGGTGAAAGCCATGCATGATGAGAGAGGTCATGATATCTTAGAGGCTGGTCCCTCAACACCAGTATCTATCTTAGGACTAGATGGTGCCCCACAGGCAGGGGATAAATTCAATGTTTTTGAAGATGAGCGTGAAGCCAAGCAAATTGCGGTCAAAAGAACACAGCTGCAAAGAGAACAATCTGTAAGAACACAGCGCCACATAACATTAGATGAAATTGGCCGACGAATAGCTCTTGGGGATTTCCAAGAACTGAATATTATTTTGAAAGGGGATGTTGATGGCTCTGTAGAAGCCCTCACGGATTCTTTCCAGAAACTATCCACGGAAGAAATTCAAGTCAATATTATTCACAAAGGTGTTGGAGCAATTACTGAAAGCGATGTATTATTAGCGACAGCTTCTGATGCTATCATCATTGGATTTAACGTCAGGCCAATGGGTAATGCTAGGCAAATTGCAGATAAAGAAGAAATTGATATCAGGACTTACTCTATTATTTATGATGCGATTAATGATTTGAAGGATGCCATGGAAGGAATGTTATCACCTGAACTTAAAGAAGAGATAACAGGGACAGCTGAAATTAGAGAAATATTTAAAGTTTCTAAAATTGGAAGCATAGCCGGTTGCATGGTGACTAATGGTAAGATTATTAGGAATTCTGGCATCCGATTAATTAGAGACGGTGTCGTAATCTACACAGGTGAACTAGCTTCGCTTAAACGTTTTAAGGACGATGTTAAGGAGGTTTCAAAAGGATACGACTGTGGAATGCAAGTCAAGAATTACAATGACATTCATGAAGGTGATATCATAGAATCTTTCCATGAAGTAGCAGTTAAGAAGAAATTGAAATAATTTAGTAAAACAATAAAAAAAGGGGCTTATAGGCCCCTTTTTTTATTGTTTTGGATTGGTGCTATCAGTTTTTGGTTTGAAGTAGAAGGCATTTGAGAATTTACGCTTGATTTTTACCAATGCTCGGTCAGCTTCAAGGCGTGTTTTAAAATTTCCAACCCATATTTTATAATTAGGTGTTTCAAATTGTTTCTCAGAATGCCATTCAGAAAAAGATTGATTAAACTCTTTTTGAGCTTTTTCTGCACCAGATCTCACGCCACTGAAAATTTGAATTTTATAATTTAATTCCGAAAGGTTGACTTCTTTTTTTAGTTTAATTAAGGTGTCAATTTGACTATTTTTATGGATTCGAACAGTTCCTTTTTGACCATGCATTTCATGACTTAAAAACAAAGATAATGAGCTAAGTAACACGATGAAATTTAAAGAAATAGGTTTCATTTTTTTTTCATTTTTGACAAATGTAAAGTATATCGATCGAATCTTATCTAAATTTATTATTTAGAATGTCTATAAATTATGAATTAACGCTTCTGTAACATTTCTAAAATCGACTTTATACCTTACTTTTGTGCGAGATTTTTATAACCGAACTTAAATTCTTTTATGAAAAAATCGTACCAAAGATTAGAAGACAATTCTACTAACAATATGAAACAGGTAAAATACCGCAACTCAGTCTCAAAATTACGTCTTTTTGGTTCCGTCTTTTTACTCGCCTTTTCCTTGTCTTTATTTGCACAGGATGGAGATCCTACCAAAGGAAAGTCCTTATTCAATACGAATTGTGCTGCTTGTCATAATCTAGATAAAAAGATGACAGGACCAGCCTTAAGGGGTGTTGAGGCAAGGCTTGCGAATGATGAAGGACTTGACAGAAATTGGCTAAACTCATGGATTCGCAACAGTTCTGCTCTTATCAAGTCGGGAGATGCGTATGCGAACAAAATCTATGCTGAATATAACGGGGCTGCTATGACCGCATTTCCACAATTTTCAGATCAAGACCTTTCAGACATATTAGCATATACAGCTCAAGAAAAAGCACAGCCAGCTGCAGTAGCCGCGGCTTCAGGAATTCCTTCTGCTCAAAACGGCTCTGATTCAGGATTGACAAATAATATTATCCTAGGTGCTTTGGCAGTAATGTTTATGTTGTTAGCGATCGGTTTAATCCTTGTAAAACAAACATTACGTCGATTTGCAGTAGCCAATAATGTTGAAATAGCAGAAGCTACAAAGGGTAAATCTCTTTGGAAAGCTTTTATTCAAAATCAATTTTTGATGTTGATTGTGGCTATTTTCTTTTTACTATCAAGTGCGTACTTTGTTTATGGCTATTTGATGCAAGTAGGAGTAGATCAAGGATATCAGCCAGTGCAACCAATACATTTCTCACACAAAATTCACTCGGGAGATAATAAAATTGACTGTAAATACTGTCACTCATCCGCTAGGGTAAGTAAACATTCGGGAATACCATCTGTAAATATTTGTATGAATTGTCACAAATCGATTTACGAATACAATGGAGAGGTAACAGATGAATATAGTAAAGAATTTTATGATGCTGAGATTCAAAAAATATATGCTGCTGCTGGATGGGATGATGTTGATCAACAGTACACAGGAGAGACTCAACCAATAAAATGGGTGAGAATTCATAATCTCCCTGATTTTGCTTATTTCAATCACTCACAACACGTCTCAGTGGCTGGTATTGAATGTCAGACATGTCATGGTCCTGTAGAAGAAATGGAAATCATGTATCAGTATTCTTCATTAACTATGGGTTGGTGTATAAATTGTCACAGAGAAACAAACGTCAAGGTTAAGGACAACGAATATTACACAAAAATACACGATCAATTATCCAAAAAATATGGTGTTGATCAGTTAACGGCAGCCCAAATGGGAGGTCTGGAATGTGGTAAATGTCATTATTAAAATATTTAAGAAGTTAACAAAGTTAGATTATGTCATCAAACAAGAAATACTGGAAAAGTGTTGAAGAGCTAAACGAAAACAGCTCAGTTGTTGAGGCGCTGAAGCAAAAGGAATTTGTTCAAGAAATTCCTGTGGATGAATTTTTAGGCGATAAAGAAACATTAGAAACATCTTCTACTTCACGACGTGATTTCCTAAAATATGTTGGTTTTAGTACAGCGGCTGCGTCATTAGCAGCTTGCGAAGGGCCTGTCATAAAATCAATTCCTTACGTTGTACAACCAGATCAAATTATTCCAGGAGTTGCAAATTATTATGCATCTACCATTGCCAACGGATATGATTTTGCAAGCGTTTTGGTGAAAACAAGAGAAGGACGTCCAATTCAAATCCAAAATAATGAATTGGCATTGACCAATGGAGGTGCTAATGCAAGAGTTAATGCTTCAGTTTTAGATTTATATGATAGTCAGAGAGTTGCAGGTCCAAAGAAAAATGGAGATTACAGTTCTTGGACGGAGTTTGATTCAGACACAATCTCAGGCCTGAATGATGCAGTCACTAATGGTAAAGATATCGTACTACTAACACAAACCTTTGCGAGTCCATCAACATCAAAACTTATAGCGGAGTTTAAAGAAAAATATAATAACGTGAAGCATGTCATTTACGATGCCATATCCGAGTCTGCTACTGCCGATGCTTACGAAAATAAATATGGAGTTCGCGGTTTAGCAAATTATGATTTTTCAAAGGCCTCAACTATAATTTCTGTTGGAGCAGATTTCCTTGGAGATTGGCAAGGTGGAGGTTTTGACTCAGGATATTCAAAATCACGAATTCCAAGTCACGGAGAAATGTCGAGGCATACTCAATTTGAATCTAATATGACTCTCTCTGGGGCTAATGCTGATAAAAGAGTTCCAATAAAGCCAAGTGAGCAGAAAGTTGTTTTGGCTAAAATATTTGGAGCAATTACTCAAACACAGATACCTGGAAAACTAGCGGATCACATTCAAGCAGCTGTAGACACAGTTGTTGCAGAATTGAGAAGTGCTGGAAAAAATGCAGTAGTTGTATCAGGAGTTCAAGACGTAAACGCCCAGGCTCTCGTTTTAGCTATTAATGAGGCCCTAAAAAGTAATGCTTTTGAGCCACATGTAACTATTAAAACACGTCAGGGCAATAATGCTGACGTCATGACCTTAGTCAATGATATGAACGCGGGTTCTGTAGGAGCGTTAATCATGTGCGGTGTCAATCCTGTTTATAGTCTACCCAATTCAGAAGATTTTATTTCCGGACTTTCCAAGACTGATATGACGGTGTCTTTTTCTATGAAGGAGGATGAAACTTCTTCAAGGGTTCAATATATAGCAGCATTACCCCATTACTTAGAATCTTGGGGAGATGTAGAAATGAAAACTGGTCATTATGGTTTAGTCCAGCCCACGATAAGGCCATTGTTTGATACAAAACAATTTCAAGAGGCTTTGTTATTATGGAATGGTAATACCGCAACATATCACGATTATATAAAGAATCATTGGACATCTGATATTTTAGGCGAAACTTCCTGGAATGATACACTTCATGACGGTGTTTATGTAAGTGATGCTAATGATAAATATGAATTTCTTGAAAAGTCTAATGTCATTGATTTGATAGGAAGCGCTAAAACATTAGGGACTTCAAAAGGTGCCGAAATGGAGATAACTCTTTATCCTAAAACGGGTATGGGTGATGGACAGCAAGCAAATAATCCTTGGTTACAAGAATTTCCGGATCCATTAACTAGAGCAACATGGGATAATTATTTAACTGTCTCTGAATCTGATGCCAAAAAAATTGGACTTTATTTAGAGCCAAGTACATTTTTTAATCAAAGTAGTCATGATGCGACTGGGGGTCTAAATGGTAAATATGCCAACGTAACAGTTAATGGAGTTACGATGAAGGTTCCTGCCATTATTCAGCCAGGTCAGGCAAATGGTTCTATAGGGAGGGGAAGAACATTAGGTTTGAAAGATGAAATGCAAACAGGTGTCAATGCCTATGACTTTTATGTTGATTTTAATCCTGTTCAGGAAGTTCAAATTGAAGCAACTGACGGTAAGCATGAGTTTGCTTGTGTACAACTACACAACACACTGATGGGTCGTGGTGATATAATTAAAGAAACTACACTTGAGGTTTTTAACTCAGAAAAGGCAAGTGTATGGAACCCAATGCCTGTTGTTTCCCTGAATCATATTGAAACGCCTGTAACCTCCCCGGATGTCGATTTGTGGGATGAGTTTGATCGTTCAATAGGGCACCATTTCAATTTATCAATTGATTTAAATGCCTGTACAGGATGTGGGGCTTGTGTCATAGCATGTCATGCAGAAAATAATGTTCCTGTTGTTGGAAAAGAAGAAATTCGTCGTAGCCGTGATATGCATTGGCTACGTATTGATAGATATTATTCCTCCGAAGATTCTTTTGAAAAGGATGATGAAAAGAAAGACAATATAAAAGGATTAGGTAGTTCTCTAAGTTCTTTTGCGGAAATGGAATCACCTTCAGCTAATCCTCAGGTGGCATTTCAGCCAATAATGTGTCAACATTGTAATCATGCCCCATGCGAGACTGTATGTCCAGTGGCTGCTTCATCACATGGTCGTCAAGGGCAAAATCACATGGCTTATAATCGTTGTGTAGGAACTCGATATTGCGCTAATAACTGTCCGTATAAGGTACGTCGCTTCAATTGGTTTTTATATAATGGAAATGATGAATTTGATTATTACATGAACAACGATTTGGGTCGTATGGTTATTAATCCAGATGTAACAGTTAGGTCTCGAGGAGTTATGGAAAAATGTTCAATGTGTATTCAGATGACACAGAAAACAATTCTTGATGCAAAACGAGATGGACGTTTAGTCAACAAAAATGAATTTAAAACAGCATGTTCTGCTGCTTGTAACAACGGAGCAATGGTCTTTGGAGATATAAATAACAAAGATAACGATATTGTAAGGTTGAAAAACGATGAAAGAGCGTATCACTTGCTAGAGAGTGTTGGGACAAAGCCAAACGTGGTTTACCAAACAAAAGTGAGAAATACAAAAAAATAAATTAATTAAGAAACAACTATAAAAGATTATGGCGTCTCATTACGAAGCACCGATCAGAAGACCTTTAGTTACAGGAGAAAAGTCATATCATGACGTATCTGTTGATGTAGCAGCTCCTGTAGAAGGTAAGGCAAATAAATCTTGGTGGATTGTGTTTTCAATTGCATTGGCAGCATTCCTATGGGGAATAGGATGTATTATTTATACAATTTCAACAGGAATTGGAACCTGGGGTTTAAATAAAACTGTTGGATGGGCTTGGGATATTACTAATTTTGTTTGGTGGGTTGGTATTGGTCATGCTGGAACACTTATCTCAGCAGTGTTGTTATTGTTCCGTCAAAAATGGAGAATGGCCATCAATAGATCTGCTGAAGCGATGACAATATTTTCCGTTATTCAGGCAGGTTTATTTCCGATAATTCACATGGGCCGTCCTTGGTTAGGATATTGGGTATTACCTATTCCAAACGCATATGGATCTCTGTGGGTTAACTTTAATTCGCCTTTATTATGGGATGTATTTGCAATTTCAACATACTTATCGGTTTCTTTAGTTTTTTGGTGGACAGGTTTACTTCCTGATTTTGCAATGATAAGAGATAGAGCTGTCAAGCCATTCCAAAAGAAAATATATTCTTTACTAAGTTTCGGTTGGACTGGAAGAGCAAAAGACTGGCAACGTTTTGAGGAGGTTTCCCTGGTTCTTGCTGGGTTGGCAACACCCTTGGTGCTTTCTGTGCATACGATCGTATCTATGGATTTTGCTACTTCTGTTATCCCAGGATGGCACACAACAATATTTCCACCATATTTTGTTGCAGGAGCAATCTTTTCAGGATTTGCAATGGTTAATACATTGTTAATTATAATGAGAAAAGTTTGTAGTCTAGAAAACTACATTACAGTTCAACATATTGAACTAATGAATATTGTTATCATGTTAACGGGATCAATTGTAGGGGTAGCTTATATCACTGAATTGTTTATAGCATGGTATTCTGGTGTTGAGTTTGAACAATATGCTTTTTTAAATAGAGCGACAGGTCCTTATGCATGGGCTTATTGGATGATGATGTCTTGTAACGTGTTTTCTCCTCAGTTCATGTGGTTTAAGAAATTAAGAACGAGCATTATGTTTTCGTTTTTCATATCTATTGTTGTGAACATTGGTATGTGGTTTGAAAGATTTGTAATTATTGTTACGTCACTTCACAGAGATTATTTGCCGTCATCTTGGTCAATGTTCTCACCGACGTTTGTTGACATTGGAATATTTATTGGGACTATTGGATTTTTCTTCGTTTTGTTTCTCTTGTATGCCAGAACATTCCCTGTCATTGCCCAAGCGGAAGTTAAAACAATTCTCAAATCATCTGGAGAACGATATAAAAAGATAAGAGAAGCTGGTAATAGCTTGGTAGGTACTGGTTCAGATAATAGAACCTCGAATAAATCAAATAACAAAAAATAGCATATGGAATCTTCTAAAGTAATTCACGCTATATATACCGATGACGATGAGCTTATGGCTGCTGTTAAAAAAGTAAAAGCGGCGAAGCATCACATTGAAGAGGTCTACACACCTTTTCCAGTTCATGGATTGGACAAGGCGATGGGCCTAGCACCAACAAGAATAGCTATTGCAGCATTTTTATATGGTTGTGTTGGTATAACTGTCGCTGTTGTCATGATGAATTTCATTATGATCGATGATTGGCCACAAAACATTGGGGGTAAACCAAGTTTTAGTTACCTTGAAAACATGCCGTCTTTTGTGCCAATTATGTTTGAAATGACGGTATTCTTTGCGGCACACCTTATGGTAATCACTTTTTACTTACGAAGTAGAATGTGGCCTTTTAAAAAGGCTGAAAATCCAGATCCTAGGACTACGGATGATCATTTTTTAATGGAAATCCCTGTACATGGTAACGCTAAGGATTTAAAAACACTGTTGTCGGACACAGGAGCAGTTGAAATTAATATCGTAGATAAAGAAGAAGAACATTAGATATGAAAGGCATAGTAAAAATAACATTGGTTGTAATGATTGTTTTGGTTTCGACGTCTTGTAAAAAAGACTCTAGACCAAATTATCAATTCATGCCAAATATGTATGAACCTGTAGGGTATGAAACATACGGACAATATGATGTTTTTCCGGATGAGCAGTCTGCCCTGTTACCAGCAGAGGGTACGATTGCAAGAGGCTATTCCTTGTTTGATTACGGAAATTCAAACGAAGAATACATGAGAGCTAAATTAGAATTAAAAAGTCCGTTGAGTTCTTCCGATATTGACACCAAAAGAGGGAAAGAATTGTATACAATATACTGCGGTATTTGTCACGGAACGAAAGGAGCAGGTCAAGGGTATCTTGTTAAAAGAGAAAAGATATTAGGAATTCCTAGTTATGCTGATGCAGCTAGAGCAATTACTGAAGGAAGTATTTACCATACTGTTTATTATGGGAAAAATGCTATGGGATCATATGCAAATCAATTAGATGAACAGGAACGTTGGCAAGTTGTAGCTTATGTCATGAAGCTAAAAGGAGATTTAGAGAAATAAGATTATTAGATAAAGATTATACACATCGATATGTACACGTTATCAAATAGATTAAAAATATTTTCAGTAGCATTAATGTTTTTAGGTGCAATAGGATGGTTTTATTCCTATTCAAATTCGCATATTTCCCTAGAGGAAGTTAAAACAATGCTAGCCGAGGAAGCTTCACACGGAGGAGGTCATGGAGAGGAATTAGATTCACACGCTGTGGTTACTGAAAGTCATGGGACTTCAGATAATCATAACACCGAAATGTCACATAATGATGATGTGGATGTACACGACTCGGATCATGCTGAGCATGTTATGCACCAGATTCACAACAGACCTTATTCAGCGTTGTATGTGGCTGCATTCTTTTTTATGATGATTGCTCTCGGAGCATTGGCTTTTTACGCTATTCAGTATGCTTCTCAAGCAGGTTGGTCTCCGGTATTATTTAGGGTCATGGAGGCTATCTCATATTATCTTTTGCCAGGAGCTATTGCAGTGCTAGCAATTGCCTTGTGGGCTGGTCCACATATTTTTATATGGATGGATCCTGATGTCGTTGCTCATGACGAGCTGATACAAAATAAATCAAGCTGGTTAAACACATCATGGTTTGCAATAAGAGGAATAATTTTTATTGCTGGCTGGAGTGCTTACCGATTTTTTTCAAGAAAATTTTCGATCGCGCAAGATAATGCGGACATAAACGACAATAGTAATTTTAAAAAGAATTTTAGAATATCGGCGGCATTCCTAGTGTTTTATATTTACACAGAATCAATGATGTCTTGGGATTGGATTATGAGTGTTGATCCTCATTGGTTTTCTACATTGTTTGGATGGTACGTGTTTGCAAGTATGTTTGTGAGTGGTATTACGGTTATTGCATTAATCACCATTTATCTTAAATCAAAAGGATTAATGGAGTTTGTCAACGACAGTCATATGCATGATTTAGCTAAATTTATGTTCGCTATTAGTATTTTTTGGACGTATTTATGGTTTTCACAATTCCTTCTTATTTGGTATGCTAATATACCCGAAGAGGTGACCTATTTTGTCACGAGAATAGAGGATTATAAACTACCATTTTTTGGTATGTTGGTAATGAATTTTATTTTCCCATTTTTAGTTTTGATGAACAGTGATTACAAACGGATACCTTGGTTTATCGTAATGGCTGGTATAGTTATTCTAATTGGTCATTATTTAGACGTGTTTAATATGATCATGCCAGCAACGGTTGGCGATAGATGGTCTGTTGGGCTTCCTGAGTTAAGTGCTTTAGCGTTATTTTCAGGGTTGTTTTTACTATTAGTTTTTTATGCTTTGTCAAAACATCCATTATTACCAAAAGGAAATCCTTTTATTAAGGAAAGTGAACATTTTCATTATTAATTAAAATAAATAAAGAACAGATATAACAATGACGGCTTTATTAACAATTATAGTTTTAATATTTATTGCAGTTGCTATTTGGCAGATGGTGAAAATCTTTGATTTAGCAAATGCAGGAAAGGAAACTTCACCCGTAGCAACTGATAAAGACAATAGCTGGAACGCATATTTTATGCTTGGCTTTCTGATTTTTATCTATGTGATCACTATTCTTTGTTTTGTGTATTACGGAGATTTACCACTAGTATCTAATTCAGCCTCTGCACACGGTCCTGATATTGATAATTTAATGATTATCTCTATGATAATTATCTTTTTCGTTCAAACTGTAACACAATTCTTGTTGCATTATTTTGCCTTTAAATACAAGGGAGAAGAAGGTAGAAAGGCTTTATATTTTGCAGACAATGATCGCCTTGAGTTAATTTGGACTATCATTCCTGTTATCGTATTGGCAGGTTTGATTATTTACGGCCTTTTCACTTGGTCGGATATTATGAATATTGATCAAGATGATGATACCATTGTTGTTGAACTATATGCGCAACAATTTAATTGGAAGGCAAGGTACGCTGGAGAAGATAATGTTTTGGGTGAAGCTAATGTAAGATTAATAAATCTTGACAATGCTAATATTCTTGGGCTAGATGAGTCAGACCCTAACGCCCAAGATGATATTATTACTACAGAATTACATTTACCTGTTGGCAAAAAAATATTGTTTAAGATGAGATCGCAGGATGTTTTACACTCAGCTTACATGCCACATTTTAGGGCACAAATGAATTGTGTTCCTGGGATGATAACACAATTTGGATTTACACCAACAGTAACCACAGCTGATATGCGTCAAAACCCAGATATCATTGACAAAGTAACTCGAATCAATAAAATGAGAGTTGCTAACAAGGATAAGGTTGAAGAACGTGGACAGGACTTGAGGTATGAGTTTGATTATTTGTTGTTGTGTAATAAAATATGTGGTAAATCACATTACAACATGCAGATGAAAATAATTGTTGAAACAGAAGAAGAGTATGAGGCTTGGCTAAACGACCAAAAAACATTCAAAAATTCTTTAGTTCAAAATTAAATAAAAAAGATTTAAATAATTAAATATAGATTATGTCAGCACACGCAGATACCCACGGCCACGACGATCATGGACATCATCATAAAGAAACGTTTGTAACAAAGTATATTTTTAGTCAAGATCATAAAATGATAGCGAAGCAGTACCTTATTACGGGTACCATCATGGGTATTATAGGAGTTATGATGTCAATGATGTTTCGTATGCAGATCGCATGGCCTGAAGAACCAAATGTATTGTTTGAAGCTTTATTGGGGAAATGGGCTCCAGGAGGTGTAATGGATGCCGATATTTATTTGGCATTAGTGACGATTCATGGAACCATCATGGTGTTTTTTGTGCTAACTGCCGGGCTAAGTGGGACATTTAGTAATTTATTAATTCCATTACAAATTGGGGCACGTGATATGGCTTCGGGTTTTCTCAATATGGTGTCATATTGGCTATTTTTCGTGTCAAGTGTGGTGATGGTGATTTCCCTTTTTGTTGAAGCGGGACCTGCAGCAGCAGGATGGACTATTTATCCGCCATTAAGCGCCTTACCATTGGCTCAAGCAGGTTCTGGTATGGGAATGACTTTGTGGTTAGTCTCCATGGCAATTTTTATTGCTTCATCACTTCTAGGTTCTTTGAATTACATTGTAACTGTTTTAAATCTCCGTACAAAAGGCATGTCAATGACACGATTGCCGTTAACAATTTGGGCCTTTTTTATAACTGCGGTCATTGGTGTTATTTCTTTCCCCGTACTGTTATCTGCCGCTTTATTATTGATTATGGATAGAAGTTTTGGAACGTCATTCTTTTTGTCTGATATTTTCATTCAAGGTGAGGTTTTACATTACCAAGGGGGTTCACCTGTTCTTTTTGAACATTTATTTTGGTTTTTAGGTCATCCAGAGGTGTATATTGTAATTTTACCTGCTATGGGTCTAGTTTCAGAAATTCTAGCAACAAACTCTCGCAAGCCTATTTTTGGATATCGCGCTATGATTGTATCTATCTTAGCCATTGCATTTTTGTCAACCATTGTATGGGGACACCATATGTTTATTTCCGGAATGAATCCTTTTCTTGGCTCTGTGTTCACCTTCACTACGTTGTTGATTGCGATACCTTCTGCGGTTAAAGCTTTTAATTGGATTACAACATTATGGAAGGGTAACTTACAAATGAATCCTGCCATGCTTTTTTCAATTGGCTTTGTTTCTACCTTTATTACAGGTGGATTAACAGGGATTATTTTAGGAGATAGCGCTTTGGATATTAATGTGCATGACACGTATTTCGTAGTAGCCCACTTCCATTTGGTAATGGGTATTTCTGCACTATATGGTATGTTTGCTGGAATTTACCATTGGTATCCAAAAATGTTTGGCAAGATGTTGAATAAAAATTTAGGCTACATCCATTTTTGGGTAACAGCTATCTGTGCGTATGGAGTATTCTTCCCAATGCATTTTATAGGAATGGCTGGTTTACCACGTCGTTATTATACTAACAGTAATTTCCCTCTTTTTGACGACACTCAAAATGTACAAGTTATTATCACAGCATTTGCCCTCATAGGAGGTGTCGTTCAGCTGTTATATTTATATAACTTTTTTGCAAGTATTTTTTATGGTAAAAAAACAGTTCAAAATCCTTGGAGGTCAACAACGTTAGAATGGACTGCTCCTGTAAAGCATATTCATGGAAATTGGGAAGGTGAAATTCCTCATGTACACCGATGGTCTTACGATTATAGTAAACCAGGTCACGATGATGACTTTGTGATGCAAAACGTTCCTTTGAAAGAAGGCGAAGAAGAATTGCATCATTAAATAATGTATCTCCTTTAAATATATCATAGGAATATATTTAAGAGTAAAATCAACAGAGCCTTTCCATATTGGAAAGGCTTTTTGTTTATATTTGTTAAGTATGAACGAAAATTTAGATCCCACGACTGGTAACATTTCATCCGAAGAATTAGATGCTGAAAAAAAACTTAGGCCTTTATCTTTTGATGATTTTACAGGTCAAGATCAAGTATTAGAAAACCTTCAAATTTTTGTTCAAGCAGCGAATAGACGTTGTGAAGCTTTAGATCATGCATTATTTCATGGACCACCAGGATTGGGAAAAACAACGTTAGCAAATATCCTTGCGAACGAATTGGAGGTAGCTATTAAAGTAACATCAGGACCTGTTTTAGATAAACCAGGTGATCTTGCAGGGTTACTTACTAATCTTGATGAGAGAGATGTCCTTTTTATTGATGAGATTCATCGATTAAGTCCAATAGTTGAAGAGTATTTATATTCAGCGATGGAGGACTATAAAATCGATATTATGATTGAAACTGGACCAAATGCAAGAACTGTTCAAATTAACCTAAATCCATTTACCTTAATTGGAGCCACTACGCGTTCTGGGCTTTTAACGGCCCCGATGCGTGCACGATTTGGAATTCAAAGTAGGTTACAATATTATGATACTAAATTATTAACAACCATCGTACAACGGAGCGCTAGTATTATTGATATCCCAATTTCAATGGAAGCTGCAGTTGAAATTGCTGGTCGAAGTCGAGGGACTCCCCGAATTGCCAATGCATTATTGAGGCGGGTAAGAGATTTTGCTGAAATTAAAGGTAATGGTGAAATTGATATACGCATTGCCAAATATGCACTTGAGGCGCTACACGTAGATGCGCATGGTTTAGATGAAATGGATAATAAAATTTTATCAACTATTATTGATAAATTTAAAGGCGGACCTGTTGGAATTACCACGATAGCAACCGCAGTTAGTGAGAGTGCTGAAACCATAGAGGAAGTCTATGAGCCCTTTCTTATTCAACAAGGGTTTTTGATGCGAACACCAAGAGGACGCGAGGTTACTGAACAAGCATATAAACATCTTGGAAAGGTAAGGGATGCAGCGCAAGGAGGTTTATTTTGATAAACAATACAGAAAAATATTCAAACCTTATTAAGACCGAAGCTAAACGCCTCGGTTTTTTATCTTGTGGCATTAGTAAAGCTCAATTCTTAGAGGCTGAAGCTCCAAGGTTAGAAAAATGGTTGACAAAAAGCATGCATGGGCGCATGCAGTATATGGAAAATCATTTTGACAAAAGATTAGATCCAACAAAACTTGTTGAGAATTCTAAAAGTGTCATTTCTTTATTGCTAAATTATTATCCAACAAAAACACAAATTCATGAAAAGGCACCAAAATTAAGTAAATATGCCTACGGAATAGATTATCATTTTGTCATAAAAAATAAATTAAATGAACTACTACAATACATTAAGGAAGAAATAGGCGATGTTTATGGTCGAGCTTTTGTAGACTCAGCACCCATTTTGGACAAAGCTTGGGCTGCCAAGTCTGGTCTAGGATGGATTGGGAAACATAGTAATTTACTTACTCAAAAAGTAGGTTCTTTTTATTTTGTAGCTGAACTTGTTGTTGATTTGGAGTTACAATATGACACACCAGTGACAGACCATTGTGGAACTTGTACAGCCTGTATTGATGCTTGTCCAACGGAAGCAATAACAGAACCTTACGTTGTTGACGGTAGTAAATGCATCTCTTATTTGACAATAGAACTAAAAGAGAATATCCCTAATAATTTTAAGGGACAAATGGATAACTGGATGTTTGGTTGTGATGTGTGTCAAGACGTTTGCCCTTGGAATAAATTTTCTAAACCGCACAGAGAACCTCTATTTAATCCACATCCTGAGTTATTAGAAATGACAAAACAAGATTGGGAAGAAGTAACAGAAGAAACTTTTAAAAAAGTTTTTCAAAAATCAGCTGTAAAAAGAACAAAGTATTCTGGACTGATTAGAAATATTAAATTTTTAAAAGAACCTTAATATTATTTCTTTTTTAGCGTCAAGGGAGTAAATTTGTTCATCTAACTAACAGTAGGAACTATGAGTAAAGAAAGTAAACGTCGTGAAGCCTTATTATATCATTCAAAACCTACACCTGGAAAGATTGCTGTTGTTCCGACAACGAAATACGCAACCCAACGTGATCTTTCATTAGCGTATTCTCCAGGAGTTGCCGAGCCTTGTTTAGAGATTGAAAAGAATCCATCGAAAGCTTACAAATACACGACTAAAGGAAATCTAGTCGCTGTTATTTCAAATGGTTCAGCTGTTTTAGGATTGGGGAACATTGGCCCCCTTGCTTCAAAACCTGTTATGGAAGGAAAGGGGTTACTTTTTAAAATATTTGCTGATATTGATGTTTTTGATATTGAAGTAGATACAAATGACATCGAGACATTCATTCAAACAGTTAAAAATATTGCGCCAACTTTTGGTGGGATAAATTTAGAAGATATTAAAGCTCCTGAGGCATTTGAGATAGAGAGAAGACTGAAAGAAGAGTTAGACATCCCAGTAATGCATGATGATCAACACGGGACTGCTATAATTTCTGCAGCAGCGTTAATAAATGCTCTTGAAATACACAATAAAAATATTGAAGATGTTAAAATTGTAGTCAGTGGTGCTGGAGCTGCTGCAATATCTTGCACAAGACTCTATCAGTCATTTGGTGCAAATCCTGAAAATATTGTCATGTTAGATAGTAAGGGAGTCATTCGGAAAAATCGAGAAAACTTAACCTCTCAAAAAGCAGAATTTGCAACGTCAAGACACATTAATTCGATAGAGGAAGCAATGATAGACGCAGATGTTTTTATTGGATTATCAATGGCAAACATATTAACACCTGAAATGTTATTAACCATGGCGAGTAAACCAATCGTTTTTGCAATGGCTAATCCTAATCCTGAAATCACATACCAATTAGCAGTTGATACGAGAGATGACATAATCATGGCAACAGGTAGAAGCGATCATCCAAATCAAGTAAATAACGTACTTGGTTTCCCATTCATATTTCGTGGAGCACTTGATGTACGAGCGACAAAAATTAATGAAGAAATGAAAAAGGCAGCAGTACTTGCCTTAGCAGAACTGGCCAAGCAACCCGTTCCTGAGCAGGTAAATGTCGCTTATTCAGAAACAAAACTTTCTTTTGGTAAGGATTATATCATACCAAAACCATTTGATCCTAGATTAATTGCTGTAGTGCCACCAGCTGTCGCTAAAGCTGCTATCCAAACAGGAATAGCAAAAAAAACAATTACTAATTGGGAGGCTTACGAGGATGAATTAAGAGGTCGACTTGGCAGTGATAATAAAATTGTGCGCTTGATGCACAGTAGAGCTAAATTAGATCCAAAGCGTGTTGTTTTTGCAGAAGCAGATCAATTAGCAGTACTAAAGGCAGCCCAAATTGTATATGATGAAGGCATCGCTGAACCTATTTTATTAGGTCGAAAAAAAGCAATCAAGGCCTTGATGAAAGAAATTGAGTTTGATGCTAACGTCAGTATTATTGATCCAAAAAGCGACGAAGAAGAACCACGAAAAGATTCATATGCTGAAGTGTTTTGGAAACAGCGAAATCGACGAGGAATTACATTACTTTCAGCTAAAAAACTGATGAGAGAACGCAACTATTTTGCTGCAATGATGGTAAATGAAGGTGATGCAGATGCTCTTATTTCGGGATATTCTCGAAGTTATCCAACCGTGGTCAAACCAATATTAGAACTAATTGGCTTGGATAAAGGTGTGACACGAGCGGCAACCACCAATCTTTTAATGACTCAAAGAGGGCCTTTGTTTTTGAGTGATACTTCAATTAATATTAATCCTGATTCAATGGACTTAACCACCATTGCAAATATGACTGCAACAACAGTAAAAATGTTTGGTCTTCAACCGGTCATTGCCATGGTCTCTTTTTCTAATTTTGGATCGTCAGAGCATCCAAGTTCCAAAAAAGTACGTGAGTCCGTAGCATATTTACATAAATATTATCCCAACTTAATTGTCGACGGCGAATTACAAACAGACTTTGCTCTTAATAATGACATGTTGCAAGACATCTTTCCTTTTTCAAAGTTGGCAGGAAAAAAAGTTAATACCTTGATTTTTCCAAACCTTGATTCAGCTAATATTACTTACAAGCTTTTAAAGGAATTAAATAAGGCCGAGAACATTGGTCCAATAATGATGGGATTAAAAAAACCTGCTCATATTTTACAACTGGATGCAAGTGTTGATGAAATTGTCAATATGGCTGCAATTGCTGTTATTGATGCTCAAAAAAAACAAAAGCGGGAGCAGCTAAATGCAGGCTTGAATTAAGAATATGTCAAGTTATATTGTAAATAATTTTATTACATTTGAAACGCGAATAAAACGTATTTCATGATTACACATATTCAAGGTAAATTAACTGAGAAAAACCCTACTGATGTTGTTATAGATTGCCAAGGTATTGGTTATCGAATCAATATTTCAATGCATACATATTCTCAAATTCCTGATAATGAAAATTTACGTTTGTATACCCACCTTCAAGTTAAAGAAGATTCGCATACCTTATTCGGATTCTCATCGCTGGCAGAGCGTGAGATTTTTAGGTTACTTATATCTGTTAGTGGAATTGGAGCTAGTACTGCTCGAGTGATGTTGTCTTCATTGACACCAAAACAAGTTCGTGAAGGAATTGCATCAGAAAATGTGACATTGATTCAATCTGTAAAAGGAATTGGACTTAAGACAGCGCAACGGGTGATAATTGAGTTGAAGGATAAAGTTTTGAAAGTATATGATATTGACGAAGTTAGTGTTCTAAAAAGCAATACAAATAAAGATGAAGCGTTATCTGCTTTAGAGGTTTTGGGTTTTTCAAAAAAACAAGCTGAAAAAGTTATTGATAAAATAATCAATAATCAGCCAGAAGCAAATGCAGAAACACTCATTAAAGAGGCCCTAAAAAATCTATAAAGAATTTGAAGACAACCAACTTTACACTTTCTAAGTTTATTCAAGTACGCTTACTTTTAGCTTTTGTGTTGATTTATCAGACAAGTTCTGTAGCTCAAGAAACAACTGAAGTCAATCGTGATTCAACTTCAACAACCTTTTCATTTGGAAATTTGAGTTTACCAAATCCAGATAGTATTGTTTCAAAGTACACCTATGATGCGTTAACAGATAGATATATTTACAATGAAATTGTTGGTAGTTTTAATATTAATTATCCTGTTATTTTAACGCCAACTGAATATCAAAAGTTGGTCTTACAGGAAAATTTACGAAACTATTATAAACAGAAAATTGATGCTACTGATGGAAAAAAAGAAGGAGCTGAAGATTTGAAAAAAAATTTAATTCCTGATTTATACGTTGATTCAAATTTCTTTGAAACAATTTTTGGAGGAAATACTATTGAGGTAATTCCTCAGGGATCAGTGGAAATGGACCTTGGGGTGCTTTACACTAAGCAGGACAACCCTTCCTTTTCTCCAAGAAATAGAAGTAATTTCACCTTTGATTTTGATCAAAGAATTAGCTTAAGTTTATTAGGGAAAGTTGGAACAAGATTACAGGTTACGGCAAATTATGATACGCAGTCTACCTTTGATTTTCAAAACTTAATAAAACTAGAATACACCCCTACAGAGGACGACATCATTCAGAAAATTGAAGTTGGTAATGTCAGTATGCCATTAAATAGCTCTCTTATTTCAGGTGCGCAAAGCTTATTTGGAGTCAAAACGCAATTGCAATTTGGAAAAACTACGATAACAGGAGTTTTCTCTGAGCAACAATCTCAAACGAGAACTGTGGTCTCTCAAGGTGGTGGAACTTTAGAAGAGTTTGAGTTTTTTGGTCTTGATTATGATGAAAATCGTCACTTTTTCTTGGCACAATATTTTAGAAATAAATATGATGAGGCTTTAAATAACTATCCTTTTATTAATTCACAAGTTCAGATTACAAGAATTGAGGTTTGGGTGACAAATCGGACAAATCAGACAGAAAACGTACGAAATATTGTTGCTTTTCAAGATTTAGGAGAGTCAGATATTTTAGGCTCCACTGTTAATGTTAATATTGGGCCCAATGCTCTTCCTGATAATGGTAATAATGATTTTGACCCAACTAATATAGGTGGTGCAGGATCACAGTTGACATCCGCGGTGAGAGATATCGCCACTGTTCAATCAGGGATTTTGGTGCCAGGTGTTAACGAAGGTTTTGATTATGGTAAATTAGAAAATGCACGAAAATTAATTCAGGGGAGTGAGTATAATTTAGATACTCAGCTTGGATATATCTCTCTAAATCAGCGGTTACAAAACGATGAAATTTTATCAGTTGCTTATCAATATACCGTTGGGAACGAAGTTTATCAAGTTGGAGAATTTGCTAATGATGGTGTTGATGCGACCGACAGCTCAATAGATGCAGGTACAGGGAATACGGTAATTAATAACAATAATTTAGTAACCAAAATGCTTAAAAGCGCTGTCACTAATGTTGACCAGCCTATTTGGGACCTAATGATGAAAAACATATATAATACAGGAGCTTTTCAATTAGATCGTGAGGATTTTAAGCTGAACATATTTTACACTGAAAGTTCTCCGTTAAACTATATAACCCCAGTTGAAGGAACGCCTTTCCCTGTACCTGAAACAAATGAGACAGCCTTACAAGAAACTCCGTTACTGCGCGTATTTAATTTAGATAAATTAAATTTCAACAACGACCCACAAGCAAATGGAGATGGGTTTTTTGATTTTGTACCAGGGATTACTGTGATACAACAAAATGGAAAAATAATATTTACGAATGTCGAGCCTTTTGGAAAATACTTATTTGATGTGTTAGATATTGATAATAATCCGTCTGATAATATCGCCGACTATAATGATATCACTCAGTATAATGCCAATCAAGAAAAGTATGTTTATGATAAACTTTATAAACAAACTAAGACCGCAGCTTTAGAGGACGGAGAAAAAAATAAGTTTCAAATAAAAGGGCGATACAAATCATCAGGAAGTTCAGGAATACCGATTGGCGCTTTTAACGTTCCAAGAGGCTCTGTCAAGGTAACTGCTGGAGGGCGTGTTTTGGTGGAAGGGGTAGATTATACAGTAAATTATCAAATTGGAACAGTTCAAATTCTTGATCCTGCGCTTCAAGCGTCTAATACACCTATTCAAGTGTCTGTTGAAAATAATGCGCAATTTGGACAGCAAACAAGACGGTTTACGGGCTTAAATATTGAGCACCAATTCAATGAGAATTTTGTTGTTGGTGGAACTTTTTTAAATCTCAACGAACGTCCTATTACTCAAAAAGCCAATTATAATAGTGAACCAATTAACAACACGATTTTTGGATTGAATGGAAATTACTCTACAGAGGTGCCATTTTTAACACGCTTAGCAAATAAACTACCAAGCATCGATACCGACGTCCAATCTAATTTTTCTATTCGAGGAGAATTTGCTTACTTATTACCTGGTTCGCCAAAAGGAACAAATTTTCAGGGAGAAGCCACCTCTTATGTGGATGATTTTGAAGGAACACAAAATGCCATTGAATTACTGACGCCACAATCATGGTTTCTTGCGAGTAGACCAAGAGATTTAGGGCGTGTTTATTCCGAAGGTCCTGAAGATGATAATGGTATCCAAAATGGCTTTGACAGAGCCCTT
>Ga0206124_10000493_pt1 | contig 31528 bp, 30 predicted proteins | sample Helgoland_Spring_3_FD_148671 | JGI IMG/M metagenome (GOLD analysis project Ga0206124, IMG submission 148671) | Pelagic subsurface seawater microbial communities from Kabeltonne, Helgoland, North Sea - Helgoland_Spring_Bloom_20160321_2 | ecosystem: Environmental > Aquatic > Marine > Epipelagic ... | reverse complement strand
AAAATTAAATAAGTTGTCATTTATTCGATTAGGTTTTGGAATGGTAGCGCTGTTATTTACCTTTTATCTGTTTTCAGGGTTTCAGATAAATAAAAGCACTAAAACATTTAGTCCGCTGACGTTATTAAGTGGTTTAGCTCCACCCGTTGGGTATACCTGAATTGTTTTAAAGATTTAAAAGAAGGAATTAACTATGCAAAACAAGTTGGTAAGCCTATTATTTTGGATTTTACGGGTTTTGCATGTGTAAATTGCAGAAAAATGGAAGAACATATTTGGCCTGACCCAAAAATTGACGCATTACTTCGTGAAAAATTTGTGCTAATATCTCTGTATGTAGATGATAAAAAAGAATTGCCAAATGACGAACAAATTTTTGTTAATAGGATAAATGGTGGCACTAGACAATTGAAAAACTATGGCCATAAATGGGCACATTTCCAAACGCAGTTTTTTCAGTCAAATTCTCAACCATTTTATGTACACTTTTAGATTCAGAAGGGGAGAAATTACTAAATAAACCTGTCGGTTATACACCTGATGTTGAGGAATATGCTTCTTTTTTAGAATGTGGGCTACAAGCCTTTATTTCTGAACGTAAAAATGCTTCAATTTTTGAAATAAACTAAGAAATGTTTTGAATAAAATTTAAGACTTTGAGGGTTAAATTTGTAACCTGACATTAAATAACTGATTATTATTAATCAAAAATCGAGAAAATAAATTTATGCTAGATAAAAAACAGCTCAAATATGATAAAGCATATTTAAGGATAGCCGATGAGTGGGGTAAGTTATCGTATTGTAAGCGAAAACAAGTTGGCGCAATCATTGTAAAAGACAGAATGATAATCATATCTGATGGTTATAACGGAACTCCTTCTGGTTTTGAGAATTTCTGTGAAGATGAAAACGGATATACAAAATGGTATGTTCTGCATGCTGAAGCTAATGCTATTTCAAAGGTTGCATCATCTACGCAATCGTGTCAAGGAGCAACTTTATATATTACCCTATCTCCTTGCAAGGAGTGCAGTAAGTTAATTCATCAATCAGGGATTGTTCGTGTTGTTTACAAAAAGGCTTACAGAGATAATTCAGGAATTGAGTTTTTAGAAAAAGCAGGGATTTCCACGACCATCATTGAAGATTTAAATTAATGTCATCTCAAAAACAATTCTATCCCTTAGTAATCGGTATTGCTATTGCAACAGGTATTTTGATTGGTGACAAACTAAATATGTTGGATACTTCAAGGCCAATATTTGCCTCTAATTCAAAAAAAGAAAAACTCAATCGTTTAATTGATTTAATTGACCATCAATATGTAGATGAGGTGGATACTGATAGTATTGTTGATGTAACTGTAACAAGTATTTTAAGTAATCTTGATCCTCATTCAACGTATATTCCAAAAGAAGCTTTACAAAAATCAACGGAAAGCATGAAAGGTGATTTTGTTGGGATTGGAGTAAGTTTTTATTCATACAAGGATACGGTAACAGTAATTAGGCCTTTAGAGGGAGGACCCAGCTACAAAAGCGGCATTAAAGCTGGAGATAGAATTATTGAAGCAGATGGTATGCCCATCTTCGGTGAAAACTGGAGTGATGATATGGTAATTAATAAACTTAGAGGAAAAAATCACACGACAGTCGATTTAACAGTCTACAGACCTTCAGAAGACACAATAATAGAATTTAAAATTGACCGAGGCAATGTGCCTATTGTGAGTGTGGATGCTGCTTACATGCTCACAGATGAGTTAGGGTATATCAAAATAAATCGCTTTGCTGAAACCACTTTTAATGAGTTTAAAACAGCCTTGAATATATTACAAGCTAAAGGAATTAGAAAGTTAGTATTAGATTTAAGAAATAATCCGGGGGAGGCTTTATGCACATAGCAGAACAAATTGCTGACGAATTTTTAGAGGACAATAAATTGATCCTTTTCACTAAAAACAAACAAGGTAAAATAGTAAACAGTTATGCTACTGACAAGGGAGCTTTTGAAAATGGAGAAATTTTTGTGCTCATAAATGAAAATTCTGCTTCAGCTAGCGAAATAATTGCAGGAGCTTTGCAAGATAATGATAAGGGTATCATTGTTGGACGACGTTCGTTTGGTAAAGGATTAATTCAGCGAGAAATGGCTTTAGGTGATGGAACAGCCATACGACTTACCGTGTCGCGATATTATACTCCAACGGGACGCTCTATACAGAGGTCTTATAAAAATGGCAATAAGGATTATTATCACGAATATTATAAACGTAGAACCAATGGAGAATTATCAAATAAAAACAGTATTGAAATTGCAGATTCTTTAAAATTTTTAACTCCCAAAGGAAAAATTGTATATGGTGGAGGAGGTATCATTCCTGATGAATTTGTGGCCACAAATAAAAAAATGGAAAATCAAACAATTGATTTTATTCTATCGAGTGGTTTCTTAGAGTATTTTATTTTTGAAAAATTAGATAAAGATCGTTCTATACTACAGAACATGGTAAAAGACGATTTTGTTGCAAATTATAAAGTTACAGATAAGCTATTGGAGCAATTTAAAAGCTATTACAATTCAAAATCACGTTATCAATTAACTTTTGCCGCCTACAAAGAAGAAGTGAAGTTGTGTTTGAAAGCAAAATTAGCAGAACAACTTTTTGGAAAAGAAGCATTCACGGAAATAATAAATAATAATGATACGATGTTACTTAAAATTAAGGAATTAATTCAAGAATAATTATTTCTTTTTTTGTTTTATTGTTTTCTCAATTTTTTTAGATGTCCTCAAAATTGCGAGAATGACAATGGTACATAGTCCTGCCATGATTGTTATAATGGCAATAACACTATCTCCTTGAAAAGGTTGACCCCAGTTAATTTGTGTAAAATTATAGCCGATTAATAAAAAGGCAATAACAGTTAGAAAATAGGTGAAATTTTTCATGATCAAATAAATAATTCTTTAATATTATGAGCAAATAGTTTAACTGCAATTGCTAATAAAATCACTCCGAAAACCTTTCTAATAATGCTTATTCCATTTTGTCCAATGACTCGTTCTATTTTTACAGAGGTTTTAAGAACGATATATATGACGATGACATTTAAAATAACCGCAATAATGATGTTTTCTAATTGAAATTCAGCCCTTAAAGAGAGCAAGGTTGTTAGGCTTCCAGGTCCTGCAATTAATGGAAAGGCAAGCGGAAACACACTTGCAGTCACTGCATTATTATCTTCCTCTTTATAAAGAGTTATCCCTAAAATCATTTCAAGAGCAATAAAGAATAATATAAATGCTCCTGCAACGGCAAAGCTATTGACGCCTATGCCAATAAGAGATAAAATATTTTCACCTATAAATAGGAAAACAATTAAAATTATTCCTGCTATAATCGATGCTTTTTCACTTTGAATATGACCTACTTTTTTACGTAAATCAATAATTATAGGAATATTTCCGATGATATCAATAACCGCAAACAATACCATAAAAACTGTAAATATTTCTTTTAGGTTTGGAAGCATATAAAGTGCCTTAAAATTTTTGACAAAATTAATATAATAAAGGTAACTTTCGGTACCATTTAGACCATAACTTTATCTATTTTTGTCTTTAATTTTTAATCCCACGATGTTTCAGTTAGGAAAGACAATAATTTCAGAGGACGTTATTCAAAAGGACTTTGTTTGTAATTTATCTGCATGTAAAGGGGCCTGGGGTTGTATAGATGGTGACGCAGGAGCACCTTTAGAAGAGAGGGAAACAAAGGTCTTAGAAGAAATTTATCCTATTGTGAAATCTTATTTGAGACAAGACGGGATAAAGGCGATTGAGAAACAAGGGAAATTTGTTATTACCGAAGACGGCGAATATGAAACACCACTAATTAATGGTGCAGATTGTGCTTATGTGATTTTTGATGAACATAATAAGGCAATGTGTGCAATTGAGGAGGCCTATAATCAAGGAGATGTATCTTGGAAGAAACCAGTTTCTTGCCATTTATACCCGGTTCGTGTAAAAGATTACAGTGAGTTTTCAGCAGTAAATTATCATCATTGGCACATATGCGATGCTGCCTGTACCCTCGGAGAAGAACTTAAAGTTCCTGTTTTTAAATTCGTTAAAGAAGCTTTAATAAGAAAATTTGGACCTGATTGGTATGATGAGCTTGAAAAAAGAGCACAAGAAATCATGAAAAGTTAAACGGGTATATTCAAAATTATTTTTGTGCCTGAGGCCACATTTTGCTCGTCATACAAGTCTTCTATTTTTAATTCAAACGAACGATTAAAACGTTTTGCAAAAGAAAATAAACGTTCTTTAGTAATTTCGATACCAACAGATCGTCTTTTAAAGGGGTTTCTTTTAGTTTTCGTTCTTTTGATATTTTTCTACCCACACCATTATCGGTTATTGAAATACTCACATAATCTGGGATTGTATTTTTAACATCAATGATGATTTTTTTATCACTTAATTTTGATGATAATCCGTGCCATAAAGAGTTTTCAATAAAGGGTTGTAATATAAGTGAAGGAACCCTGATTTTTTTTGAATCGATGTCGTCAGCAACATTGATTTTAAAATCTATTTCATTTGAGAAACGCATATTTTCAATAGTCATATAAGTGGTCATGGTTTCTAATTCTTCTGCGAGTGATATGTCTTTTTTATTGGAGGTGTCTAAGATTTTACGAATTAATTTTGCGAATTTATTTAAATAGTAAACAGCATTTTCTATTTCGTTACCTATAATGTACTGTTTGATTGAGTTCAGTGAATTAAATATAAAATGAGGATTCATTTGACTTTTTAACATGTTTTGTTCTAAAGCCAATATTTTTTTCTCTTGATTTGATTGTTGTTGTCTGTGAAAAATAAACAATAAAACGGTAATTAGTAAAACAGCAATTACCGAAAGAAGCACAGTCAGCGCAACATTTGTTTGTGTAGAAGCACTAAGAACTTCTTTGCTTTTTAATGCTTTAACTAGGTTTAGTTTAGTTTCATTTTCATACTTTAATAGTAAGCCATTTAAATAAGAAACGTTGCGTTTATCAGATACCCTATTCTTTAGACTATCTGCAGTTTTATATAATTTTAGAGCAGCTTCAAAGTTTTTTTCACTTTGGTAGATATCAGAAAGTACCTTAATCGCGTTGATTTTGTTTTCAAACATCCTGACCTCCAAACTTTCTGATCCCACTTCCGACATTTTAATACCTTTTAAGATATTGGTTTTGGCTAAATTTATTTGTCCTGTAAAAGATTGGGATTTTCCTAGATTCATATAAATATCTGCAATGTGCAATTTATCGTCGGTTTTTTCAGCACGTTTAGCAGCATCTTTTAGGATGACCATAGCCTCTTTGTACATCCCCTTGGCTAGGTATAATTCTCCTATACAACTGTATATAATCGCTTTCCCTAATTCTGATTCAAAGGTGTTTTCATAAATAAAAGCAGCTTTATTATAATCAATTAAAGCTTCGTTTAAAAGACCTAATTGCTCTTTTGCATAAGCTAATTCTTGGTAGTTAATAGCTAAGAAAAAATGATTTTCTTGTTCTTTATTTATTCGAATAGCCTTATTAAATGCTATTATCGCGAGATCATATTGTCTTAAGGAAGTCAAGATTTCACCTGTATTTTTATGGGCGTTAGCAATTATTTTTTTTAATTTAAAGTTATCCCCTGGCTCTTTTTCAGTTAAGTCAATGGTTTTGTTGAGATAATTTAAAGAAGGCCCAACTAAATCAAGTTTTTTGTAAGCTATTCCAAGTTTATTATAAATACGGGCACGTAAATAAAGCTCATTAGTTTCCTCCAATAACGATTCGGCTTCTTTCAGATAGTAAATTGCTTGATGATACTGTGCGTTTTTATCCTTGACATCCGCAAGATTTGTAAGGGTATAGATATTACCATTTAAGTAATTTTCTTTCGTCATTTTTTCATTTAAACTCTTCATTTTGGTGCTGTCAGACGCATAATTATCAAATGCATATCGGAGTTCCTTTAGCTGAGAAGATTCATCTAGACGTTTAATTCTATCAATAGAAATAGTATCTAAAATATTTTCAAAATTGTTTTGTGAGTAACTACAAGCAATTCCCAAAAAAATAAGGCAAGAGATGTATGAAAAAATGGTTTTATTAAAGATGAAGCCGACCTTATTTTTTAAATCTTTCAAGCTATTAAAATTTATCTAAAAATTCTGATTTTCTTTGACGAGCTACTGGAATTTTGTGATTAGATTCCATAATTAAATAACGTTCTGTTTTTAAAAACTCTTTAATCTTATTAAGGTTAACAATAAAAGAGTTGTGCGTTCTAAAAAAACTATTCTTTGGTAAAATTGCATTAATATCTTTTAATTTTTTTGTGATGACTTTTTTCTGATTATTTTTTAAAAATATCGTGCTGTAATTTCCATCAGATTGTACAAATAGAATATCGTCAATGTCAATAAAAATGAGTTTACCATCTGAATTGATAGTCACTTTTTCTTGCGAACGATTTCCTTTGAAGTTAAGCAACAATTCTTCAAATTTGTCTATCGACATGGGCTTAGAATTATATTTCTTTACTTTTTTAATTGTTTCATACAAGTCATCAGAATCTATTGGTTTTAGCAAATAGTCAACCGCTTCGTTTTTTAATGCCTCAATGGCGTACTCATCATATGCGGTTGTAATGACAATCGGAAAATTCCTGATTTCTAATTCACGTATAAACTGAAACCCATCCATGGTAGGCATTTGAATGTCTAAAAACAAGCAGTCTGGAATGTTTGTTTTTAATTCCCACGATAAGCTTTCTATGGCTTTTTTTTCATCATCAATTATAACTGCTTTTATCATATCTTAATCAGGATTTGGTAAGTGTTCTTTTAAATGCCCTTTAAAATTACAAATATATTCATTAAAATTTTACATTGACCTACCAAATATACAGGATACTGCACTAGACATACATTATAAGCGACGTAATGACTTGATTTTTGTCATATTTGAATAGAAAATGCTGTAATTGGTTTTATCAATCAAAAGTGTGTCTAGGGAACCACTTTAAATTATAGTTAAATAGATGCTTTAATTTTTTTTAAACATTTATTTATTTCTGAAAATAACTATCATTCTATAATTATAGTTTTAGTTAGTTTAGTTAATTATTAGGGAAAAGTGAGAATGCTACATTCTCACTTTTTGTTTTTTAAAATTCTTCAGATTTTTTGGATATTATTAATTTTTTCAAAACTCCTTCAGGCCTTGTGCCTATTGGGTTCTTTAATTTTACCATTTTTTAATACTTTGATTTTAAGTGTTTTAGGTGAAAAGATGAAACATATCGATTGTAGGAAAAAAACCACTCCTTGTTATTTTTGTTAACAATGTTTATAAAATTAACTTTCATTATCGTCTGTATTTTTGAATCTTTGTTAGTCCGAAATTGCATTAAAGCACCCGTTAAAAAAGAACCCATATTATGTCAAACCAACTTGAACCAATTTTAGCCGAAAACAAAGATCGTTTTGTTATTTTTCCAATCCAACATCATGATTTATGGGAATGGTACAAGAAATCAGAAGCAAGCTTTTGGACTGCTGAAGAAATTGACTTGCATCAAGATTTAACAGATTGGGCTACAAAACTTAATGACGACGAGCGTTATTTTATTAAACATATTTTAGCATTTTTTGCGGCTAGTGACGGTATTGTTAATGAAAACTTAGCTGAGAATTTTGTTAACGAGGTTCAGTACAGTGAAGCTAAATTTTTCTATGGTTTTCAAATCATGATGGAGAATATTCATAGTGAGACATATTCATTATTAATTGACACTTATGTCAAAGATGAAGTTGAAAAAGACAGACTGTTTAACGCCATAGAAAATTTTCCTGCCATCAAAAAGAAAGCTGATTGGGCTCTCAAATGGATAGACTCTCCAAGTTTTGCAGAAAGACTGATTGCTTTTGCGGCTGTCGAAGGTATTTTCTTTTCAGGTGCGTTTTGTTCAATTTTTTGGCTTAAAAAACGTGGATTAATGCCAGGTTTAACTTTTTCAAATGAGCTTATTTCAAGAGATGAAGGTGTACATTGTGATTTTGCTGTTCATTTACACAATAAACACCTAATCAATAAGGTTCCTAAAGAGCGAATAACAGAAATTATTACTAACGCCTTGGATATTAAAAGCGCGAATTTATCACGGAGTCTTTACCCGCAAGTTTGATAGGAATGAACTCAAAATTAATGGCTCAATATCTTGAGTTTGTGACCGACAGACTTCTCCATGAATTAGATTGTGAGAAGGTTTACAATACTGCAAATCCGTTTGATTTCATGGATATGATATCACTTCAAGGGAAAACCAATTTCTTTGAAAAGCGTGTGTCAGAGTATCAAAAAGCAGGAGTTTTAAATAAAGAGGAAGAAAAAGATAAATTTACTTTTGATGCAGATTTTTAAGATGCTCAAAGCTAGGAAGCTCTTATCCCAAGAGTAATTCTTTTAACGAATAGTCACGGATTACCTAATAAATTTAAAATGTAAGTTACGCATGTTTGCTATCTTACATTAACTAACTAATTTTTTCTGGATTGGAGTATTCAGAAGACCCTAAAAACTAAAAAATATATGTATGTTGTAAAAAGAGACGGAAAGAAAGAATTGATGATGTTTGACAAGATTACCGCAAGAGTAAGGAAATTATGTTACGGTTTAAATGAGCTAGTAGATCCATTAAAAGTCGCCATGAGGGTCATTGAAGGTTTGTATGATGGAGTAACAACCAGCGAACGAACTTGACAACCTAGCAGCAGAAATCGCAGCTACCATGACCACTGCACATCCTGACTATGCTCGTTTAGCAGCTAGAATTTCTGTTTCTAATTTGCATAAGAACACTAAGAAATCATTTAGTGATGTCATGGAAGATTTGTACACCTATGTCAACCCAAGAACAGGTAAAAAAGCACCATTACTTTCTGACGAAGTTTACACTGTTATTATGGATAATAAAGAGAAGTTAGACTCCACAATTATCTATAACCGTGACTTTGGATATGACTATTTTGGTTTTAAAACGCTTGAGCGTTCGTATCTATTGAAACTAAATGGTCAAATTGCTGAACGTCCTCAGCATATGCTGATGAGAGTGTCAATTGGAATTCACTTAAATGATTTAGACGCGGCTATAGAAACCTATGAGCTCATGTCTAAAAAATATTTTCCCCACACGCAACTCCAACCTTATTTAATTCAGGAACACCCAAGCCACAAATGTCGTCTTGTTTTTTGTTAACTATGAAAGACGATAGTATTGATGGTATATATGATACATTAAAGCAAACTGCTAAAATTTCACAATCAGCTGGAGGGATTGGACTGGCTATACATAACATCCGTGCAACAGGTAGTTACATCGCTGGCACTAATGGTACGTCAAACGGTATTGTACCTATGTTACAAGTATTTAATGATACGGCTCGTTACGTAGACCAAGGGGGTGGAAAACGCAAGGGGAGTTTCGCAATTTATATTGAGACATGGCACGCGGATATTTTTGATTTTTTAGATCTAAAAAAGAATCATGGAAAAGAAGAAATGCGTGCTAGAGATTTGTTTTATGCTATGTGGATTTCAGATTTATTTATGAAGCGTGTACAAGAAGATGGTGAATGGACGTTGATGTGTCCAAACGAGTGTCCTGGATTACCCGAAACTCACAGTGAAGAATTTGAGGCATTATATTTAAAATACGAGGCTGCAGGAAAAGGAAGAAAAACTATAAAAGCCAGAGAGCTTTGGGAAAAAATAATGGAATCTCAGATAGAAACAGGGACTCCGTATATGCTTTATAAAGATGCTGCAAATCGAAAGTCTAATCAAAAAAATCTAGGAACTATCCGTTCGTCTAATTTGTGTACTGAAATTTTGGAGTATACATCACCTGATGAAATAGCAGTATGTAATTTAGCATCGATAGCTTTACCAATGTTCATCAAGAATGGTGAGTTTGATCACAAAGAATTGTATAGAATTACTAAGAGAGTTACCAAAAATTTAAATAAGGTAATTGATAGAAATTATTATCCCGTAAAAGAGGCTGAGAACTCAAATTTCAGACATCGTCCTATTGGATTGGGGGTTCAAGGATTAGCAGATACATTTATTAAATTACGCTTACCTTTTACATGTGATGAAGCTAAAAAGCTAAATCAAGAAATTTTTGAAACCCTTTATTTTGCAGCTGTTACTGCGAGTATGGAGGAAGCAAAAGTAGACGGCCCTTACCAAACCTATGATGGTTCTCCAATATCTAATGGTGAATTCCAATACAATCTTTGGAATATAAAAGATGATGATTTGAGCGGTCGTTGGGATTGGGGTAAACTTCGAAAACAAGTCCTAAAAAATGGCGTGAGAAACTCTCTGTTAGTCGCCCCTATGCCAACGGCTAGCACATCACAAATATTAGGGAATAATGAGTGTTTTGAGCCTTACACCTCAAATATTTACACACGTCGTGTGTTGTCTGGTGAATTCATTGTAGTAAATAAGCATTTATTAGAGGACCTTGTCGAATTAGGCCTTTGGAATGAAAGTTTAAAACAAGACATCATGAGAGCGAATGGTTCGGTACAGCACATTGATGAAATTCCAAAAGATATCAAGGAACTCTACAGAACTGTCTGGGAACTCAGCATGAAGGATATTATCGATATGTCCCGTCATCGTGGCTATTTTATTGATCAATCACAGTCATTGAATTTATTTATGGAAGGAGCTACCATGGCAAAGCTAACCTCAATGCATTTTTACGCATGGAAAAGTGGTTTAAAAACAGGAATGTATTATTTACGTACAAAGAGTGCTGTTGACGCAATCAAGTTTACTTTAGACACCAAGAAAAAAGAACAACCAGTTGCCGAGGTAGCTGATGTTGTTGAGGTTTCTCAAATGGATGCAAGTATTGTTGAACAGCAAAAAGAGAAAGCAGCAAAAACTGCAGTAAAATTTGCAAAAGAAACCACTGAAGTTCAGCCGATGTCTCCTGAGGAAATGAAAGCACTTATTGCTCAGGCGAAAGAAGCGGAAGGAGATGATTGCCTAATGTGTGGGTCTTGAAAATTTCAATTATTAATAAAAGGCGCCAATACTTTGGCGCCTTTTTTATTTTAGGATATCGGTCCCTAAATACAGGTCATCTTTGTTGTAAAACCAAGCTCTATTCTTTGGCATTTTGATGCCATTTATCACCGTTTCACCCGATAATAAAATATATTCCCCACTAGTTTCTATTTCATTTCCGTTTACGTCAGTTTTAAAAAATTGGTAGATTTCCATAGCATAGGTTTCTGGATTAATATAAACATACCAAATATCTTCACCAACAGATTCATCATAGGTGACTTTTAAAACCAAATACTCTTTCCCTTTAAATGATTTACGTTCAAAAGTGTTAGCAATATGAGTTCCAGGGTCTTTAAGTTTCATTGGCAAACCATATAAAAAGGAGTAATAATTTTTATACTACATCTTTGCTCTGTCACAACTAAGATTGTTAGCTTTTGCTTCTTCTTCAGTAAAGTGAGAATTTCCATTTAAAGCTATATTGCAATTATTTCCTTTAATTTTATATTCAATCATGGTTGTCTCTCTAACTGCCTTCATGTAAAAAGCACTTTCAGGAATATTTATAGTAATATCACTTTCTCTGTTTTGGGAATCAGGAGTTTCCATTGTTACATGAAAATCTGAATTAAAGGAATTCCACAAATTATTTGGATCATGATAGGCAATGGTTTTCTCAAGAAGCTGTTGAGATGTAAGATCTTTTTCACATGAAAAAAGAGAGGCTATAATGAGTATAACAAATAAGTATTTATGCATTAGTAATATTTCAATTGTTAAACGAATCTAGAGCATTTAATCAACAAAACCTATTACCATCATAAATCTGTAAATGTGTTCACTATTTTTTGCTTAATTAGATTAAAAACAAACAGCATCTTATAAAGATGCTGTTTGTTTTATGTATGAATTATTGATGTTAATCAATATTATCTGGAAGCTTGGCAGGTTCTACAGAACTATCATGAGAATTATAATATTCTTCTAATAAATTCATAGTTGCTGTTAATAAATCCTTAGTTTCAAGTAATAAACCAAAATAAAGTGTTGTATTCTTAGGACTAGATTCTTCTGTTCTTGTTCTGGCCACTTGCTTAACAATCTTATCTGTTACTAAATCAAAGATCTCCTTCTTACGATTAATAATAGAGCCAATTTGCTCAAACGAATGTGAATCGAAGGCTGTTTTAGTGTCATTGAAAAGCGTTTCAAGAGCACCATCAACTTCTTTTAGTTCTTTAATTTGACTAAACTTGAGCTTCTTATGATTGTTGTTAACATGCTTATGACTTGTTTTAGAAATATACTCTAAAGACTGAGTCATATCCTGTAAATAACCTAAGATATTTATATAAAAACTACTGGCTCTTAAACTCGTCTCATCTAAGTTTTTAATAAAGTAGAAAATATTGTCACGTAAGCTATCAACTTCATCAGAAAGTTTACCAATTTGTTTTTTATTCTTTTTCAGTAAAGCTAAATCTTGTTTTGCTAGTCCTTTCATTGCATTTGTGTAAATTAGATTTCCACGTTTTACTACACTTGCAATATTAGAAGCACTTTCAATGATAACACCTTGCACAGAACGACTCCCTGTTTCTTTAAGGCTGTCCTCTTCAATAGTTTTATTGGAGCTATTTTTATGAGACTTGTAATTTCTATATAACAAGAAAACAGTAATTAATAATAATATTGGAATCATTACTTTTGGGTTCCAATTAATTAAATATACCACTGTACCAGCAGCAATAAATGCTCCAATAGCAGTTCCAAACCAACCTGCAATTACATTTAATACGCCAGCAACTCGATAAACAGCACTTTCTCTACCCCATGCTTTATCAGCTAAAGAGGTTCCCATAGCTACCATAAACGTTACATAAGTTGTAGATAATGGTAATTTCATTGAAGTTGCAATTGCAATTAATACACCAGCAACCATTAAGTTTACCGAAGCTCTAATCATATCAAATGCAGGGGCATCTATACTTTGATCTTTAGTTAAAGCAATAGCATCATCCGGTTTTTGAAAACTAGTTGCAATACTCTTTTGTAGAGACTCAGGAACAATGGCTCCTAAATATTTAGATAAAGAAGAAGATCCTTTTACAACTGCTCTAGACAATGCATTGGGCTGAAATTTTTCATGAGTCTCTCCTTGGCGTGATAAACTTAATTCAGTCTCAGCAACAGTTTTAGCCTTTTTAGAGAACCATAGTGTTAATACCATAATGCTACCAGCAATAAAAAGCAATAACGGTTCAGCAGGTACTTTTTTATCTAACACAGCCATAGACATTGTGGTATCCATTCCACTAGCTATCCATGCTTCATAAGAATGATAAGCAGCCATTGGAACCCCAATGAAGTTTACTAAATCGTTACCCGAAAAAGCTAGTGCTAAACCAAATGTACCAATCGCAATAACTACTAGTAAAACAGTTTTCTTCGTTAGTTTTTCGAAGATAACTGAAAACAATGTCCAGAAAATAAAACTTCCAACTATTATGAAAACTTCATTACCCTCTAGAACCTCCTTTAATTCACTATAATACGGTGTTCCTTTCAATCCTTTTAAAAAGATAAAATAGGTTATAGCTGTTAAAGCTACACCACCAAAAATAACACCAAAATGCTTTATTTTTTTCTCAAAATTGAATGTAAATATTGCACGAGAAATCCATTGTACAATAGCACCAACAGTAAATGCAATAAATACAGATAATAAAATACCACTAATAATTGTAATTGCTTTTTCCTTATTTATGTAGGTTCCTAAATCTGCAAAAGTTTGAGTATCATGAGCACCAATTTTAATTAATGCCATAACTACAGCAGCTCCCAATAAGTTAAATACAATTGAAACCGTTGTAGAAGTTGGTAAACCTAGCGTATTAAAGAAATCTAATAACAATATATCTGTTATCATCACTGCCATAAAAATGAGCATAATTTCACCAAACTCAAATTGTGCAGGTACAAAAATGCCTTTTCGAGCAACTTCCATCATTCCACTCGAAAACACAGCTCCTATAAAAATTCCTAAACTAGCTACTATCATGATTGTTCTTAATGAAAGTACTTTAGAACCAATAGCAGAATTTAAAAAGTTAATAGCATCATTACTAACGCCAACAATAATATCAGCAATCGCTAATACAGTAATGGCAATTAACATAAATAAGTAAATATTTTCCATATTTTTTTATATAATAATTTCGCAAATGTCTTTAGATAATCTGAATGTAAAGTTAGCTAATTGTTATGTTTTTAATTATTTAAAAAAAAATCCGTCTCTAAAAGTAATGTTATCGTTATTACCATCAAGAGTTGTGTAACTAATATCAGACTGTACTTTTAATTTATGACCAACAATAAATTTGTTTAAACCAAGCGTATATTGTGTGGTAGGTAGCGCACCAGTAACACTTTCATAATTTACAGTTGTAAAACGTGCAGCGATTTCGTAGTTGCTCTTAAATAAATAACCTGCTTGCAAGTTTAAAGCATTTCCAGTTAAAACAATATCACCAGTCGGTGTAACACCATCTACTTCAGTAGCAATTTCATCATCTGCACTTCGCTTCGCATATTCACCCATAAATGAAAACCCATTATGTTTAAACATGGCATCTGCAAAAATAGTTGTTTGATCTGTTTCGTATAACGAACCATCAGTTCTCATCATATAATCACCAGCAAACCCTCTTTCTCTAACAGCATTTTGATTGTAATTATATGTAAATCCAAGCATAAGTTTTGGTTTTTCTTCTCGCTTTAAATCTGATTGAAAATAATCTCCTTTGGATTTAAATGTTCCGAAAGGTAAAAACTCTAATCTAGCAGTGTATTGTAAACCTCCTTCATTTCCTTCAGTCACATTACGACCTTCACCTTGAGATACTGAAAATTTTTCACGCATTAAAAAGCTCCCGCCTAAATTCGTTTTATGACGTAATTGTATACCTAGATCACGATCAATGTTAAAACGACTATTTAATAATGAGCGATCTATTAATTGTAAGTTAGCTGAAGACACAACACGCTCAACATTTCCAGGAAGTTTTGTTTGTCCAGCCCACAACTCCCAATTACCGGCAAAATTCCACATGATTACTGCATCCAGGATATAACGAGGTGTGTTTCTATTAAATTGATTTGCTCCAGAAATATCTCTATTTGACAATCCAAGCTCTATTTTATATTTTAATTTTGGACTATAAGCAAAACCGTCAAATTTTAAACGCGCTCTACGTACAATAAAATTATGCTCTGGACTACCGTATTGATCACCATCATAATTCCAAGAAGACATTGAACGTACTTGAAAACGAGGCGCAAATTTTACACTAAATGAGCTGTCTTTTGCAACAAAGTTAATTAAACCTTTTCCAAATGAAGTGTCACTAATTTCTTGTGCGTTGAGCGATGTTAGTGATAGAAAAGCAATTGCAACGATAGTAATATTAAGTTTCATATTTCAGTATTAGTTTTTGTCAATGCAATTTTAACACATATGTTAACTTAATGTAAACGGAATATTAATTTTGTAAAAAAAAGCTGCCTTGGCCAAAAGCAGCTATTAGAATTCAAATTAATATAGTCGACAAAAACTAATAGATTAAATGAAATACTAATTGGTGTCTTAAGACTGAAGTAAATATCTAAAATGTAGATAAGGTAATTGTAAACTCAATATTATCAAAACATTAAGCTAAACTTTTTTAAGATTAAGTAATTGATAATTTTAAAAAAAATTTCAATGTAAATTTAATGTTAAGTAATTATTGCTTAATTGTTAACTAATTTATATATTTGACATGTCGGCAAATTAATTTAAACCTAAATATGCGTTATGAAGAAAAGTATTTTATTATTAGCACTTTTATTTGTCTCAGTATCCACTTTTGGGCAAGCTGATACGAATGTGAAAATTGAAAAAAAAGGTGATAATACAGAAGCCACGTATTATTACCAAGATGGAACAGTAAAACAACAAGGCACTTTCAATGCCGACGGAAAATTACATGGAACCTGGACTAGTTTTGACGTTAAAATGGAAAAAAACAGATAGTCGGAAACTATGAAAACAACAAAAAAGTTGGGAAATGGTTTTTTTGGACAAATGGAAAACTTAAAGAAGTTGATTATATAGATTCAAGAATTGTTAGTGTGAATGAATGGAATGAAAAAACAAAAGTAGCCGTAAGAAACAAGAAGTAATCTATAAAAGTAGTAAAGTAAAAAAGCTCCTAGTTTAACGAGGAGCTTTTTTTATGACTAATATTCAAATGACTAAAACTTAAAAGTGTAACCTAACGAAAATTCTGTACCAGGACTTCTAAGCGAAAATATTTGATCTTGAGTTTCGTAGGATTGGTAAGCACTTTCTCTATCGCTTCCAAGTATGTTGGATACTTTTAAATCGACACTAGAACGTTTATTCTCACCAAATGATTTGTTAAGCGTAAAATTTAAAATTTCAAAAGGTTTTGTATAAACATCTGGCACAAGACCAATACCTACAACTTCAAGGGTTTCTCCTTGGACATTAAAAAACAAACCAGTTTGTAGCCCAATGTCAGAATTATTATAGTCCAAACCAAAGTTAAGTAAGAATGGTGCCTGACCTTGTAAATTTCTTTCTCTGTCAATGCTCTCTCCATCTCTTGCAGCTAAACGTCTACTTTCAAATTCATCGTCTGACATGGTAAGCTCAGATTTTATAAAAGACACATTTGCATTAAATTTTAAGTTATTTAAATCTTCAGAAATAAACCCTAAACGTTGCCTAACCTCGAGCTCAACGCCATACACTTTGGCATTACCTAAATTATCTACTGTTAGTTGAGTAGGTGCTTGCAAAAAGAACGCTTGCTCAATAGGATCTTTAAAATCTTTATAAAATCCACTTACCGCAAACATTTGCCCAGCCTCACCAAACCGCTCGTATCTCAAATCAAAATTGTTCACATAAGTTGGTATTAAATTTATATTACCAATAAATAGCCTGTTGGTAATTGGGTCAAAAATCTGTGCTACTGAAGCTTCCTTAAACGATGGCCTTGCTGTTGTTCTAGAATATGATGATCTGATATTGGATTCATCATTTAAACTATAGATTAAGTTAGTAGATGGAAACAAATCAATCTCATCTAAAATAAGCTCTCTATCAAATACAGATGAATTGTTTTGCCCTGTGTAATATGAATTGAAAAATTCGGTTCTAACACCAAGTACAGTTTTCAATTTCTCCGAAAGATAAAATTCAGCTGAGAAATAAGTAGCACCAATTCTTTGTTCGCCTTCATAAGCATCATTAGGGTTGAACTGATCACCAAATACAAGGTGTGTTCCCGAATCTGTTGTTGGGTTCCAAAGATTTTCTGAAGCAAGTAAATTATCCACATTGCCATCAGCAATGAAAGAATCATCTCCACTAATATTAAAGGTATAATCATCAATACTAAAGTCTCTAAACTTATAAGTGTATGCTCCACCAAATTTTAATTTAGCTGGCTTACCAAACAGATTGACGGTTTTGTCTAAGTCAACTTTACCTGCCCAATTTTCTTCAATCAGGTTTCTCCAAAGTTGGATTGGGAAAGTTGATGCAGAAGGGCTAATAAAAAAATCACCTTCACCAGATTGCTGAAGCGGTGTAATTCGGTGATCTTTATCCATAACCTTCGAAAAGGTTGGAGACAACTTCCATTCTAAATTTAAAGCATTTTCATCATCACTAAAACGATGATCACCACTTATTAATAAGTTGGTTATAGAACGTTCGGTATAAGCTAGTGCGTCCTTGGTTAAAGGTTCTAAACCACCACCAACACCATCTTGAGAAATAACTTGGTCAAAAGTACCAGCAGTGGATTCTCCATTTTGAATATGCAGCAAGTTAGCTTTAAACTTTGATTTATCGATTTTGTATGTTAAGCCAAGCATTCCATTTAAGATAACATTATTGATGCCTTCAGAGCCATTGGAATTTAGCACAAAACTCAAGTCATTTACAGAGGAGTCAGAGCTATTTTTTACAAAAGCACCATCTTGTCTGTTTTCATAAAAGGTAGTTTGGTTTTTGTATGAAAAAGAGGCTTGGTAACCAATCTTATCATCTCCAAGGTCATATTGATTTCCAAGTGTAAAACCAAAGTCAAAATTTGCATTACTGGTTTCTTGTTTAGCTTTTAATTCTTTTTGAAAACGATTGGTTAAGGAGTTCAAAAGCAATTTGTTTTCAAAAGTTCCAGTAATGGGCTGATATCTGTGAATAGGTAAATCTCTAGTGCCATCATCAAACCCAAAGAAATCTGTGTCACTTCCAGTATAATTTAAATAATTATCATTAAAGTGCATATCAGGATTATATCCTGTACCTAAAGAAACTGTGTATTCAGGTTTCGTTGGAAAGTCTTTTGTGACAATATCTACAATTCCACCAGTAAAATCAGCTGGATATTCAGCCGAAGCAGATTTTAATACAATAACATTATCCAAGATATTGGTCGGAAATAAATCCATTTGAATCGTGTTTCTGTCAGGATCTAAACCAGGAATATCAATGCCGTTTAAAATGGATTTGGTATAACGATCTCCCAACCCTCTTACATAGACATATTTACCTCCTTCAATTGAAACTCCTGGAATATTTTTTACAGCACTAGCAAGATTGCTAGCTCCAGTGCTTTTAATGGATTGAGCCGACAAACCATCTAGTACAACAACTGATTTTTTCTGTAAATTTAAGACTGCATTTTCTGTATTTCGTTTTATAGAAGTTGTAATAAAGATGGTCTCCAAAGAGTTTGTAGTTAAAGTTACATCTAATGGTGTTACTTCACCTTCTTTAATAACAACATCGGTGATTTCTTGAGTAGTATAACCAACAAATGAAAATACTATGGTATAGGTGCCTGGTTCTAATTCCAATTGGTATTTACCATCAAAATCTGAGGTTGTCCCAATTGTAGTACCTTTTACTATAACATTCGCAAAAGCCATAGGCTCCACAAACTCACCATCTATTATACTTCCTGCTAAAGTACCAGTTTGAGCACTAGTAAAACCGTAGGTTAAAAGCAATAGAATTAAGAGTGAGTATATCTTTTTTTTCATAATGAATTAATTATCTAAACCATACTACTCGCTAATAATTTTATCGAGTAGTATGAGTATAGTTTAAATATGTTTATTCTTGTTTAACAATTATTGTTAATGTTTAGCAGTGTTGAATTTTATTAAAAATTTAAACCACCAGCTTCATTAGCATAAGTCCAAGATAAGCTTGAAGTATTAGCGCCAACGGTATTTTCACCTTCTGTGATTGCTGAAGCAGTAGAGCCAAAATCTGTTACTGATACATTATCCGCCTTGTTAACGAAAAGGTTTGTTACATCAGTTACTCCTGCCGGTAAAACTATCTCCCAAGTACCAAAAGTTAATAGACCATCGTTGTAGTTTGTTGCTACGCCATCATTGTCAAGTTCGATGTCTGATGAATCTTTGAAACCAAAAGCATATATGTTGTTTGTCGTTCCTGTAGCACCACTTCTGTAATCAGCGTACTCACCATTTTCTGTTGTTGTATTCCCAATAATAGTAGCATTTTGTAAAGTAAATGAACCAGTTGCTGAACCTTCAGGACCATCAATTTCAAAAGCGTGGTCAGAGAAATCACCTAATACAACTACTGCATTGTCAATAGTACCTGAATAGGCTTGGTCAATATCAAGTGCATCATCACCTTGAGCCCAAACTAATAAGTCAGAAGCATTTACTGTACCGCCAAAAAATTCAATTCCGTCATCAACATTAGCAACAACTTCTATATTGTTAATTATGGTACCATTTCCAACACCTCCTAATGTCAAACCATTAATCTCATTACCTTCACCTATTAAGGCTCCACCATGACGTATAGAAATGTAAGACATGACACCAGAGTTGTCTTCTGGGTCAGTACCTCCATATAATCCAAAGGTGTCATCTGCAGGAATACCTTCAATTTGAGCTTCAGGAATATCTCCTGAGAAAGAACAAGGAGCATTTCCTAAAACAATTAATCCACCCCAAAGACCTCTGTCATTTTCATCTAAGTTTGTACCTGCTGTTTCTCCGATTTCAATATTATCTATTGAAGAAGTAAAGATAATTGGTTGTGAAGGTGTCCCCACAGCATTTATTTTAGACCCTCTTGCAATAATTAGTGCTGAAGCTAAGGATCCAGTTCCTGGTGTTCCTTGAATAATAGTTCCTGCTTCAATTGTAAGTGTTGTGCCAGCATCTACAACAACTTTTTGATTAAGTTTATATATATTGTCATTAGTCCATGTAGTGTTTGAAGTTATTGCTCCTGTGACATCTATAACTGAACTCTCCTCACCATCACCACCTCCATTTTGGATGATTGTTGTTTCTTCAATAATAATTGGAGTGTCATCATCTTTAAAGCATCCTGTGAACATTAAAGTACTGACTAACAAACCTGATAATAATAATTTTTTCATTGTATTTAAGTTAAAATATTTTCTAAATAATTTATGGCACAAAGAAACTCATAGAGTGTAAAGAGGAGGTTAACTACAGGTTAAACCTTAGTAATAAAAGCGTTATTCTAATGTTATGGAATTTTAAGATTTTTATAAATCGGAAACATTAATTTAACATTGAAATATTTATCTTGCAACTAATTATTTTGATATGAATTGGGAACAACTACTCTCTTTAAAACGCTATGGAGATACGAATAAGCGATTAAGAATCGAACAAGATGAAACACGTTTAGGTTTTGAAGTAGATTACGACAGGATTATTTTTTCGGCTGAATTTAGAAGTTTACAAAATAAAACACAGGTAATTCCTTTATCTGAAACAGATTTTGTTCACACGAGATTAACCCATAGTCTTGAGGTGAGTGTTGTTGGGCGTTCTTTGGGAAGACAAGTTGGTGTAAAACTATTGGAAAAGCATCCTCATTTGTCTAAGGCTCTTGGATACAAAGCAAATGATTTTGGTGCGATTGTCGCTGCTGCTGCGCTTTCACATGATATTGGTAATCCTCCGTTTGGTCATTCTGGTGAAAAGGCGATTGGTCACTTTTTTCAAGTTGGTGATGGGAAAATTTTTGCCAATAAATTAAAACCTAAAGAGTACCAGGATTTATGTGATTTTGAAGGAAATGCAAATGGATTTAAAATACTTACTCAAGATAGAGAAGGTAGAGAAGGAGGCTTGAGACTGAGCTATGCTACACTAGGGGCATTTATGAAGTACCCAAAAGAGTCGCTTCCAAAAAAACCATCGTCACATATTGCCGATAAAAAATATGGAGTATTTCAAAGTGATAAGAATGCATTTTTAGAAGTTGCTGCTGAATTGCAACTTACAGAAAACAGTATTGACAATGAAATTCGATTTTTCAGACATCCTTTAGCTTTTTTAGTTGAGGCAGCCGATGATATTTGCTATACGATTATAGATTTTGAAGATGGTATAAATTTAAGCTTAATTCCAGAAGAGTTTGCCTTAGAATATCTTATAAATCTGGTAAGGGGCAGTATCAATATTCAAAAATACAATGCTTTAAAGAGTACCCAAGATCGCATAAGTTATCTCAGGGCCCTCGCAATAAATACTTTAATTTCTGAAGCTGTTGATATTTTCATGAAAAATGAGCAAAGTATTTTAAAAGGGGATTTCAATAGAGCTCTTTTGGATAAAAGCAAATATGAAGCTCAAATAAATGATATTATAAAGGTGAGTGTTAGAAATGTTTATCAATCAAAGGAGGTTGTTGATAAAGAAATTTCTGGTTTTGAAGTATTAAACACATTATTGAAAACATATTGTGATGCAGTTAATAATTCTTATGTTAATAATGCTTCAAATTACGATAAGTTAATCTTGCAAACCTTGCCTGAAACAATCACTTTTTTAGATGATAGTTTGTATGTGAGGCTTATAAATATTTGTCATTATATTGCTTTATTGTCGGACAGACAAGCAATTATACAATACAAAAAAATTAAGGGATTGTCCATTAACTAATATGTTAAATAGACGTATTTAAAATTGAAAAACACTTAAAAATTTAAGATCATGAATACAAACTTCAAAATAATAGTATATGTGTGTATTATTCTTGCTGTGTTAGGTTACATCTACTATCCACAAGTACCACTGTCAAATGTAAAAACCGCTCCAACTGATATTTCGGTAAGTTTAAATAAGAAGAGTCAGGAAATTCGCAGTCTATTTGCTGAAGAGAGAAAACAGCATGAATTTGATATGCAAAAAAATCCTTTAACCGGTAAAATCCCAAAAGAGGAAAAAGAAAAAGAATACATAAATGCGTTGGACGCTAGAGATCAAGCTTACAGCAGGCTGACATCTAGTGTATATACATCACGTGGTCCAACAAATCTTGGAGGAAGAACAAGAGCAGTAGTAGTTGACCTCTCAGATCTTACAAGTAATACTATCGTTGCAGGGGGTGTGAGTAGCGGTGTATTTAAAACAATAAATGGTGGGGTAAGTTGGTCTAAAGTGTCAGCGAATGATGAAATACATAATGTCACTTGTATTGCACAAGATCCTCGTCCTGGCTTTCAAAATATATGGTATTACGGTACAGGTGAGTGGTCAGGAAATAGTGCAAGTCTTGGAGATGCGTATAGAGGGTTAGGGATATGGAAATCTACGGATAATGGAGATAATTGGACTCAAATACCTGGTACAGATTCAACCTTTGAATCCTTTGACAGCTATTTAGATTACATTATGGCATTGGAGGTGAGTCCTATTAACGGAGATCTACTTATTGCGGCCACTGGAAAAATATATAGATATGATGGAGTAACTCTTGGTATTGAATTAGAAGAATCAGGGGGAGGTACTGGATGGACTGATGTTGTTATCAATAATGCAGGGACTGTTTATGCTTCAATAGAAGGAACTGCCTCTGAGAATGGTGTTTGGACGTCTCCAACAGGGAATGGTTCTTGGACACGAATAGCTGAAAATGGTTCCCCAGTAAATTTTAATTCGACAGGTAGAGCTGTTTTAGGGATGGCGCCTTCTAATGATAATGTCATTTACACCCTTTTTACAAATGGAGATTCAGGAAATATTGAAGCGGATCTTTGGCAGTATAATTCAGGAACAGATGTATGGGTAGACTATTCATCTAAGCTTCCTGATGAACCGGGGGGAGATTTGTCCGGAAACGATCCATTTGCAGTCCAGGGAGGATATGATTTGGTAGTTTCTGTAAAACCTGATAATGAAAACTTTGTTGTTATAGGTGGAACTAATGTTTACAAGATAGAGGATATTGTAAATGATGTGATGTTTAGCAGAATAGGCGGTTATAGCAGTAATGTAAGTTATGGGCTGTATAATGTTGGAGGAGTTGATCATCATCCTGATGTTCACGCCCTAAAGTTTGACCCAAATAACAATAATATCATGTTTAGTGGGACTGATGGAGGGGTGCACAAAACTTTGGATATTTCTTCTGGATCAGTCACATGGGCTAGTTTAAATAACAATTACCAAACATATCAGTTTTATCATGTAGCTATGGACCCAACCACTGGAAGTAACGGTATTATAGGTGGTGCGCAGGATAATGGAACAAAAACAGGAGGAACTGATTTGGGAAACCTTGATAACACGTCAATGACTTCTTACTACGGGGGAGACGGTGTTGCGGTTGGTTTTGCAAAAAGAAATGGAGGTACAAGTAATCAATATTATTATGGTTCTCAAAGAGGTAGAGCAAGAACAAATTATGGCGGGTTTAGAAATATAAATCCAGTTCCAAATGGCTCATCATTAAACGGGTTTGTTACCTACTTTTATTTAGATCCTGATAATAATGATCATCTCTATTTTGCTGGTAACACCTCTCAGGCAGGATACAGTGATTTTTACCGGACTTCTAACGCAGCAACAATAACAACAGCCATAGACGCTTCTAATTGGATCGATATGGGGGATCTTCCTTCGGGAGCAAATATTGGAGCAATGGCAACATCAAGAGGGGTCTATTCTTCTTCTGGGGTTATTTGATGATTGGTGGGACTAATGGCGACGTTTATCGTTTAGATGACCCTCAAAACAAGTCAGATCTTTCGACTGCAGTTACTATGTCATTACCAGGATCAACCTCAGGCACTTACGTAAGTGGGATTAGTATTCATCCAACAAACCCTGACATAGCGATGGTCGTCTTAGCGAATTATGGGGTTACAAGTATTTATATTTCTTCAAATGCAAGATCCGTTGCCCCATCTTGGACCTTAGCTGAGAGAAACCTGTCGTCTCATTCCATTAGGTCTGCAGCGATTACTGAGGTTGGAGCTGAGACTATTTATTTCGTAGGAACTGCCCGAGGCTTGTATTCATCCGCTGATCCATTAAATGTTGACTGGGATTTAGAAGGGGTAAATGAAATTGGTTTAGCGGTAGTGAGTGGTTTGGTATATCGCCCGTCTGATAACAAGATGCTTATCGGAACACATGGTAATGGCGCTTGGGAAACCACGGTTCAAAATACAACACTTTCTATTACCAATAATGCTGAGTTAAATACAAAGATTCAATTATACCCTAACCCAACACGTGACGAAATAAATGTAAAGAACTTAAGCTTGCTTAACAATGCCTCATTCAAAATTTTTAATGTGTTAGGAAAAATGATGTCTTCAGGAATTTTGACCAAAAATAAATTAGATGTATCCCAATTTAATTCTGGGATATATTTCATGACGATTGTTACCAATGATGTGGTTGAAACAGTCAAATTTATCAAGAAGTAACTTGACAAAATCGAAACAGCACAATGAATTATTTTTGTCATTTATAAATAGCAAATACGTAATTCATCGAAAATATTTGCTTTTTATCGATATATGTAATATGTTTACTGGCTAAATTGTGTGTATAAATTTATGAAATGAAAAAAAACCTATTGACTGCCATAGCCGTATTTTTATTTACATTTGTAATACTACTTGTAGTAAATGAAGTTCCTGACGATAATAATGAATTGGCACACTCAAGTTATATTGTTTCTGAAAACTAAGTAGTTGTATTTAATATCTTGTTAATCGTATTTCTAATACTTGCTGAATCAAGACCTATTTGCTCTTGAAGTTGTACTATGGTCCCTTGCTGCATAAATGTGTCAGGAACTCCCAACACCTTAATGTCATTTTTATAATTATGTTCGGAGGCAAACTCCAAAATAGCACTTCCAAATCCACCTTTGACACAATTGTCTTCAACGGTCATAAGGTGTTTATATTCACGGAATATCATATGTAGTAACGTTGCGTCCAATGGCTTGATAAATTTCAAGTCATAATGAGAAACATTTAAATTGAGTGTGGCTCTTATAATATTTTCGGCAATGGTCCCCACACTTAGAATTGCCAGTTGTGTTCCTTTTTTTAGTTGCGCTCCTTTACCAATAGTTAATTTCTGAAAGGGTTGTTCCCAATCTGTTGTAGTTCCTTTGCCTCTTGGATACCTTATTACGATTGGTTTATTTAATCCTAATTGAGCTGTAAACATAATATTCCTTAAATCAATTTCGTTTCTAGGAGCAAAAATTATGAGATTCGGAATACACCTTAAAAAAGTGATGTCAAAGACACCATGGTGCGTTGCACCATCTTCACCTACAAGACCACTTCTATCTAAACAAAAAATAACAGGAAGATTTTGTAAAGCCACATCATGTATCACTTGATCGTAAGCACGTTGTAAAAACGTAGAGTAAATGTTGCAGAAAGGAATTAACCCCTGAGTGGCCATTCCCGCGGCTAAAGTAACGGCATGTTGCTCAGCAATACCAACATCGTAGGCTCTCTCTGGAATTAGTTCCATCATGTATTTCAAAGAACTTCCAGTAGGCATGGCAGGTGTAATCCCCACAATCTTATTATTTATTTTTGCAAGTTCCACGATAGTACGTCCAAAGACATCTTGATATTTTGGAGGAGAAACCTTATTATTATTAATGAGTTCACCTGTTACAGCATTAAATTTTCCAGGAGCATGATAAATAACTTGATGATCCTCAGCTTGTTTTAAACCTTTTCCTTTTTTTGTAACAACATGGAGTAACTTTGGTCCTTTGATTGTTTTTAAGCGGTTCAGCTCTGAAATTAGATTAACAATATCGTGACCATCAATAGGACCCGAATAATTAAAATTTAAAGCTTCAAAAATATTATCTTGTTTCTGCATACCTTGTTTTACACTTGTAAGATACTCTTTCAAAGCTCCAACACTTGGATCAATACCAATAGCATTATCATTGAGAATAATTAAAAGATTAGCCTTTGATACCCCAGCGTGATTGAGACCTTCAAAAGCCATACCACTAGCAATGGATGCATCTCCAATTACGGCAATATGATTCTTACTTTCACCTTTTAAGGAGCTTGCCATTGCCATCCCCAAAGCTGCAGATATTGAGGTTGAGCTCCTCTTTTTGGAAAACCGCTGATGCCATGCAGTTGCCTGTTGGTGTTGAAAATATTTTTTCGTTCGGTTAAAATCTTATGTCCGTAAGCTTGATGACCAACATCCCATATGAGTAAATCATCTGGGGTGTTAAACACATAGTGAATTGCAATAGTCAATTCTATAACCCCTAAGCTTGCTCCCAAATGTCCCTCCTTTGTAGCGACGATGTTTATGATAAATTCACGCAATTCTTGCGCAAGTTGAGGTAAGTCTTGTTTTTTTAATAATCTTAACTCTTTAGGAGAGTAGATCTCGTCTAATAATTTTTTCATGGGTCTACAAATGTACAAGATGAAATTGTATTTTTACGCATATGAATAAGTCTTTTGATGATATTTACTTTATGAAAAAAGCACTTGAGGAGGCCGAATGTGCACTAAAAAGAGGAGAGGTGCCTGTGGGTGCAATTGTGGTTATTCAAGACAGAGTTATTGCACGTGCTCATAATCTTACAGAAACATTAAATGACGTAACTGCACACGCTGAGATGCAAGCCATTACCGCTGCTGCCAATTATTTAGGAGGGAAATATTTAAAAAACTGCACCTTATACGTGACTTTAGAGCCTTGCCAAATGTGTGCTGGTGCTTTGTACTGGGCACAAATCTCTAAAATTGTTTATGCCACAAGAGATGAAAATCGTGGTTGTATCAATCTAAAAACGCGCTTGCATCCAAAAACTAATATGATTGGTGGTGTTCTTGCTTCTGAAGCTGCTGCGTTACTTAAGGAGTTTTTTGTGAGAAAACGAAATTTAAGCTAAGGAATTACTTATTTTGATTTCTCATTTTGTCGATATTATCCTTGGTAATCATATAATCTTCAACTTTTTTGTCTTTCCAACGATGATAAGAGAACAACGGGAACACTACAAAGAACAGTAATACAACTCCTCCGCCGATTAATTTTTCAGAGAAAATCTCATGTGAAAGGTAGCCCCAAACAATTGAACCTACGGAAATTATGAAGAAAAACCCGATAAAATATTTCATTTTAAATGTTGTGAACTATATTTATGATGTAAAATTAATTAATTCTCGACGATATGCCGTCAATAGTTTTGACTTTGACACAAAACCATAATAAGTGCCATTTTTTAAAACCGGTAAGTTCCAAGCACCTGTATTTTGAAACTTACGCATCACTTGTTGCATCGTGTCTTTTTCATAAATAATGATGTCAAGAGGGTTTCGCATGAATGTTTCAACAGAGGTGGTTTCGTGTAAGCTTTGGTCAAACATAACATCTCGTATACTATCTAGTGACACAATTCCTACTAAATTGATTTTGGCGTCTACAACAGGGAACAAATTCCTACTTGATTTCGAAACTCCTTGATGAAGCATGTCTCCTAAACTCATTTCTGGATTTAATGGTATAAAATCACATTCAATTACTGCATCTATCTTCATTAAAGTTAAAATACTTTGGTCTTTATTATGAGTCAATAATTGTCCTTTTTCTGCTAATTCCTTGGTGTAAATAGTATGCTCTAAACTGTTTTTTGTGATTAAAAATGACATAGAAACTGTTATCATTAGAGGTATAAATAGCTCGTAGCTTCCTGTGATTTCAGCAATTAAAAAAATAGCAGTTAAAGGCGCATGTAAAACACCCGCTATTAAGCCTGCCATCCCTAATAATGTAAAATTTGCTTCTGATACGGACAGATTGATTCCAAGATTATTGATAACTTTAGCAATGACATTGCCAAGGGCACTACCCATTACCAAGGTGGGAATAATAATTCCTCCAGTGCCTCCTGCTGCAAAGGTAGTTGTCATTGCGATAGATTTAAAAACAGTAATGATTAGCAAAAGAGCAATAACAACCCAAGGGTTATCAAGAGAGTAATTGAAAGGCGTTTGTCCAATGGCAGCAATATGATTTCCTGATAATAAATCATTTATAAAACTAAATCCCTCTCCGTATAGTGAAGGAATGAAGTATAACATGATACCAATAGCCAAACCTCCGACAATGTGAGTTTTTTTAATCTGTTATTAAAGCGATCAAAAAATTTAAAAATAGTAAAATATATTTTTGAGAAATAAGCTGAAGCAATCCCTGTTCCAACACCTAGACAAATGTAAAAAAGAGTATCGCGGACATGATAAATTTCTGTTAATTGAAATTTGAAAAGAATCTCATTCCCAACAAAAAAATAGGAGGTAATAATTGAGGTGAGGGATGCTATCAGTAATGGTAATAATGAGGCAAAGGTAAGATCAAGGCTAAAAACCTCAATAGCAAAAATAATTGCAGCAATAGGTGATTTGAAGCTTGTTGCAATCACTCCAGCAGCTGCACACCCGATGAGAAGCGTTTGTGTTTTCCTATTGATATGTAATAATGTTCCAATACTAGAACTCGCCGCGGAAGCAGAAAAAATGGCAGGACTTAACAATCCAACAGAACCACCAAAACCTACGGTGAGTGGCGCAGTGATTAGTGGTAAAACTATTTTATTTGAAGCCAACTTCCCCTCTTTTTTAGATAAGGCAAAAAGTATTGAGGGAATCGCTGCCTCTAAAGGTTTTTTTGAAATACGATTGACAAACAAGTAGCTCAAGGTCAAGCCTATTACTGGAAGAATAAAATACGTTTTATTTTGAGAAAAAATAACACTTAATTCAAGTAACCACGAAATTCCAAACGTTAAATTCTTTAACAAGACCGAAATTAGTCCAGCAACAAGCCCAACAATACCACTTAAAATTAAAATAAAGTTTCGTTGTGAAACGTGTTTGTACTTCCAAATGAGAAATCGTTTGAACATTGATTGTTTCTCCATTGAGTAAATGTAATAAAAACCACTTTTCTAAATAATGGCTACTTAAAGATTTTGGGCTACAAATCTAATTTTAAATACAGTTCTTTGAGTTGCTCTTTATCTAATGAAGATGGCGCATCAATCATGACATCACGTCCAGAATTGTTTTTAGGAAATGCAATGAAATCACGAATCGTTTCTTGACCACCTAAAATTGCCACTAATCTATCAAGACCAAATGCCAATCCCCCATGAGGTGGTGCTCCGTACTGAAATGCATCCATTAAAAACCCAAATTGTGCCTTCGCCTCTTCAGGAGTAAATCCTAAATAATCAAACATTATTGCCTGTGTTTCTTTGTCGTGAATTCGAATTGAGCCACCACCAATTTCATTGCCGTTTAAGACCAAATCGTAAGCATTGGCTTTTACTGAACTAGGATTGGTTTTTAATAATTCCAATTGCCCAGGCTTGGGAGATGTGAAAGGGTGGTGCATGGCATGGTATCGCTGCGCGTCCTCATCCCACTCTAACAAGGGAAAGTCAAGAACCCATAATGGTGCAAATTCATTGGGTTTCCGTAGACCTAGATGTTCAGCTATTTCCATTCTTAGCGCACTAAGTTGTGTTCTTACTTTTGCAGAGATTCCCGAAAGCACACATATTAAATCACCTTTTTTTGCTCCGGTAATTTCAGCCCACTTTGAAAAGTCATCATGAGCATAAAACTTGTCCACAGAAGATTTAAATGTTCCATCTTCATTGCAACGCACATAAACCATTCCTTGTGCTCCAATTTGAGGTCTTTTTAACCACTTGATTAACTTGTCAATATCCTTTCTTGAGAATGAATTACCATTTGGTACTGCGATACCGACCACCAATTCAGCACTGTTGAAAACATTAAATTCTTTATGTTGAGAAACGTGATTCAATTCTCCAAATTGCATTCCAAAGCGAATATCTGGTTTATCATTCCCATATAAGCGTATGGCATCATCATACTGTATTCTTGGAAACTTTTCTACTTCTGCGCCATTTATTTTCTTTAGTAAATGACGTGTAAGTCAAAGAAGCATCCAGGATGTCTTCCTGCTCGATGAAAGACATTTCACAATCTATCTGAGTGAATTCAGGCTGTCTATCTGCCCTCAAATCCTCATCTCTAAAGCACTTAACTATTTGAAAATATTTGTCTAATCCACCAACCATCAATAATTGTTTGAATGTTTGGGGTGACTGCGGAAGCGCATAAAATTGTCCTTCATTCATTCTACTTGGTACTACAAAATCTCTTGCACCTTCTGGAGTTGATTTAATTAAGTATGGTGTTTCAACTTCAATGAATCCTTCTTTAGTTAAATAATTTCGAACTTCTTGAGTGACCTTGTGTCTAAATATAAGATTGTCTTTGACTGGATTACGACGTATATCAAGGTAGCGATATTTCATTCTTAATTCCTCTCCTCCATCTGTCTCATCTTCAATGGTAAAAGGAGGAATATTTGCTTTATTTAAAATGGTAAGCTGAGAAACTAAAATTTCAATTTCTCCTGTAATCATATTTGGATTTTTGGCAGCACGCTCAATAACGGTCCCATGGATTTGAATAACAAATTCACGTCCTAACTGTTGAGCTTGTTCAAGTATTTTCAGTGAAGTACGCTCTTCATCAAATACTAATTGGGTAATACCATAACGGTCTCTTAAATCTATCCAAACAATAAACCCTTTGTTACGAGACTTTTGTCCCCCAACCAGATAGGGTAACCTCTTCGTTTTTGTGTGAAATATTTAATTCACCACAATTGTGACTCCTGTACATGCTGTATTTTTATTTTTGCAAATTTAATAAGTTATTATTCTAAACACCTTATATTCATTTAGATTATTTAAATATCCATATATTATCCAATATGTTTGACTGTTTTTCTATTATTTTAAAAAACTTTGCAAAGAAGTGGGATTATTAGTACTTTGCCCCCACTAATCAATAAAATATTATTATGAAACAAATTTACTGTTTAAGACTATTTATGTTTATAATGGTCCCC